>ERZ779888.11-NODE-11-length-245619-cov-10.117147_pt1 | contig 245619 bp, 196 predicted proteins | sample MGYA00511245_ERZ779888 | MGnify/ENA primary metagenome ERZ779888 (study PRJEB29588, sample SAMEA2155255) | human gut metagenome | biome: human gut; feature: human-associated habitat; material: faeces | place: Denmark | collected 2008/2010 ...
CATTCATCTTGCGGTTACATTATGAATCAAGTTCTAATATATCTATGCTCCACTTTTTTATGTACGGTTTGAAGGTAAAATAATTTACTTCTATGCTTAAAACATGATCAACTCTATACCTAACTCCATCAACCTCCAATACTTCATAATATTCTCCTTCTATAAAACTAGCATTAGACAGATACGAATGCTTTTCAAGTTTTTTAGTCAAGCTTTGCACTTTTCTGTAAAGTGCAAGCCGTTTGGCATCCGTATTAGCTTCATTCAGTTCATCTTCACTGATTGAACGCTTATACACCCTTGACAGCTTATCATAGTCTACTAAACTTGGGAAATAATCGTCTTTTATTATTGACAGCGTGACTATTTGCCCAGACTTATTTTCATAATACTGCTCTGCTGCCGTAAATCCTATTTTCCAATACATTAGCCAGTACACAAACATAATAAACAATATTAATACAATTACACTGAATATTGCTATTTTCTTCTTTCTCTTTATCTTCTCTTCCATATTCCCTCTCAATCTTACAGCTACGCAGTTACAATTATGAATCAAGCTCTAATATATCTATGCTCCACTTTTTTATGTAAGGTTTGAAGGTAAGATGACTTGCTTCTATGCTTAAAACATGGTCAACTCTATACCTCACTCCATCAACCTCCAATACTTCATAATATTCTCCTATTCCAAAACTAGAGTTTGACATATATGAATACTGTTTAGGGTTTTTAGTTAACCCTTGGACTTTTCTGTAAAGCACAAGCAGTTTGGCATCTGTATTGGCATCATTAAACTCCTCTTCACTGATTGAGCGCTTATATACTCTTGCTAACTTATCATAATCCACTACACTTGGAAAATAATCATCATGTGTTACTGACAGCGTCACTATTTGACCCAGCTTCTTCTCAAAGTAGTTGTCCATCACATTAGCCTCGACAACACATACAAAATAAATATGATAGACTCCAAGCATAAATATAAGTATTAATACTGCTATTATTATGTGTTGAATGCTTCTTTTTTTACTCATGATATTCTCTCCATAATTATGAGTACTCTTTATTGAAGTGCCGGCAAGACATAAAGTTACTGTGATACTATGCACTTTCTATACGTTCTGCCGGCACATTCATCTCGCGGTTACATTATGCATCAAGCATTCTTATCTCTATGCTCCACTTTTTTATGTAAGGTTTGAAGGTAAGATGATTTACTTCTATGCTTAAAACATGTTTTACATCATATTTAACGCCATCCACCTCTAATGTCTCATGATAATTCCCCTTTCGAAAACTAGCATTAGACATATACGAATGCTGTTTAGGATTTTTGGTTAACCTTTGGACTTTTCTGTAAAGCGCAAGCCGTTTGGCATCTGTATTGGCATCATTAAACTCCTCTTCACTTATTGAACGCTTATATACCCTTGACAACTTATCATAGTCTACCACACTTGGAAAGTAATCATCATGTGTTATTGACAGCGCCACTATTTGTTCTAGTTTCTTCTCAAAGTACTTGTCCATAACATTAGGCTCAACAACTCCTCCTAAATAAAGATCATAGACTCCAAGCATAAATATAAGTATTAATACTGCTATTATTATGTGTTGGATGCTTCTTTTTTTACTCATGATATTCTCTCCGTAATTATGAGTACTCTTTATTGAAGTGCCGGCAGGACATAAAGTTACTGTGATACTATGCACTTTCTATACGTTCTTCCGGCACATTCATCTTGCGGTTACATTATGAATCAAGTTCTAATATATCTATGCTCCACTTCTTTATGTAAGGTTTGAGTGTAAGATAATTTACTTCTATGCTTAAAACATGATCAACTCTATACCTAATTCCATCAACCTCCAATACTTCATAGTATTCTCCTTCTCTAAAACTAGCATTAGACAGATATGAATGCTGTTCAGGTTTTTTTGTCAAGCTCTGCACTTTTCTATAAAGTGCAAGCCGTTTGGCATCCGTATTGGCTTCATTCAGTTCATCTTCACTGATTGAACGCTTATACACCCTTGATAGCTTATCATAGTCTATTAAACTCGGGAAATAATCGTCTTTTATTATTGACAGCGTGACTATTTGTCCAGACTTATTTTCATAATACTGCTCCGCTGCCGTAAATCCTATTTTCCAATACATTAGCCAGTACACAAACATAAGAAGCAAGACAATTATAATAATAAACACTTTTAATATTCGTTGTTTTTTCATAATATGCTTGTATCACCTCAATCCATTAACTCTATCGTTGATTTCTTTGTATTATACCTTATATAATCTCATTATACTCTCCTTTCCCGCCTGTTTTTCAGGCATCCCAACACACCACACCATATACTAACTTACATTTTTTTACAATACACTTTGCGCAAGTGGTCGTTTTTCTTCCCAAGTGGTAATTTTTTCCACATTTTTATTGACCTTGAGCGCACTCCAAGTGCTATTCTATATATAGTAAAATTTAAAATCAGGAGGCAAATGGATATGAGTAAGATTTTAGTTGCATATTTTTCTGCAAGCGGAGTAACCGCCAAAGCAGCCAAGGCTCTTGCAAGCGCATCCGGTGCTGATTTATTTGAGATTGTGCCTGAGACTCCTTATACAAAGGCAGACCTTAATTGGATGGATAAGCAGAGCCGAAGCTCTGTAGAGATGGCTGACCAGAGCTCACGCCCTACAATCGCAAGCCGCGTAGATAATATGGAGCAGTACAATACTGTATTTGTCGGCTACCCAATCTGGTGGTATGTTGCACCTACAATAATCAATACATTTCTTGAAAGCTATGACTTCTCAGGAAAGACAGTCATTCCTTTCTGCACATCAGGCGGAAGCGGCACAGGCAAAATGGACGAAGTACTTCACAAGCTCTGTCCTGCAACAGTTAACTGGAAACCTGCCAAACTTGTTAACGGCTTTAATGAAGCTAAGTTCAGGAGCTGGATTGACGGACTTAACCTGTAAACCAAAAAAGCCTCACCCTGCACCCGAATTCATATATCGGATGCTGGATGAGGCTTTTTGTTTATTAAAATCAAGTAAATATGCGCTTAATCTCTTACTCTCTCCCTATTTCCCCTGAATACACAACCGTCTTACATGTTATATCGTTTGGATATTCTTTTCTTGTGTAACCATCTGTAAAAAATGCGCCTATGCGCTTATCATCACGCTCTATTCCCCCGCTGAGTCCGGTAAATCTTTCACTTCCGTATGCTTCGCACACCCTGATTATTCCTCTTTACCTTTTCTCTTTGCCAGCATGACAAGCTCAGCAATTCCCGCAAGTGCGGCTGCCATAAGCATAATCCAGAACTCGGTATGGCTTGCGTCACCCGTCTTTGGTGATGCATCTGCCGAAGCGGCTGCATTCTCTTCTGCCGCCTTTGTCTCACTAATTCCCGCGTCCATGCTTCCGTCAGCTGTGCCTGTTCCGTTATTGATGTTTCCAGCACCTGCTCCGTTATTGACATTGCCTGTTACATTGCCGTTTCCGGTATTGCTTCCGTTGTCAGCCCCGTCTGCGTCATTATCATCATTGCTGTCATCATTATCATCCGAATCCTCATTTTTGGCAACTGTAAATGTTGTGTACGCTGAACCGTCTGTCCATACAAGCTCAAATGAGTGGCTGCCTTCCGCAAGAGTATCAAGATACTCAGCCTTCAGCGTGATTATCGTTGAGCCTTCTCTTGCTGTGTAATTTGACGCATCAATAATACTGCCATCAACCTTTACACATGTAAACTTAGAAAACTCCCCGTTACCTCTTATCATGAGATTACCGTTGGTATCCTCACTCCACTTGCTGTCGGCACCATCCAGAATCTTATACCTTAGCTGCGTAGAGGTCGGATTCGTAGTTGATTCCTGTTTCGTTGTCGGCTCCTGCTTTGTTGTCGGTTCCTGCTTTGTGGTTGGTTCCTGCTTCGTCGTCGGTTCCTGTCCACCTTTCTTCTTAAATGTTACCTCAATACTATGATTATCATCAACATACCTGAACGTGTATTCCAGACTCGCATCTACCTGCTTTCCGTCAACCAACAGCTTATCAATCTCAAAACCTTCATCCGGAGTGATTACAAATGTCTTGTCACATCCTGCTTCCACATATGTTGTATCGGATGGCGATATGCTTCCTCCTGCACCTGATACAGATGCTTCTATGGTATAGACTGTCGGAATATACGGATAATCGTAATGAGCATATACAGTAATGTCCTTCGCCGGCATAAGGAATGTCACTGACAGATCAATCTCGCTGCCTGACACAATAGTAACTCCTTCAAGCCCTGTCCAAGCCCAGAAAGGCATTCCGTATAAGAACTCGTCTGCCGTTATCGTTACCTGCTCATTCTCCTCGTATTCACCGCTTCCTAAGCCGTCAACTACTGTCAATGTATACTTTTTAACAGGTGCAGGAATGTCTATCGTATATGTAAATGTCTCTACCGCACTGTTATTCATTCCGCTCTTTACTGCAAATGCCTTGATTGTTGTCTCAACGCTCTGCCCTGCCTCACCCTTTACAGCTATAGGTGCTGTATACTGCTTAGTTGTTCCTGATAGAACGCCGTCTGCCAATGCAGGCTCACTTCCGTCTGTAGTATAATAGATTACCGCATCCTCTGTTGCAGAAGTAAGTATTACTGACTGATTCTCCTTATATGTTCCCGGTGTAATGTCTGCTGTCGGAGCTTCGGCTGCGTCAGCAGCTTTTATATTAATAGTAAGCTCTAAATATTCCCAGACATTATCTACATTTATACTATAAACATCCGTTACCCTTCCCCTAAGCGTAACCGTCTGTTCCGTCAGTATTGAAGGGTCATAGCTTCCGCTTTTAATATACTCAGTATTCCACTCAACGGATGCCGTTGTTCTTGTATTGAACTTCGTAGTAATATTGACTTTTTCCGGCAGATTCATATCTTCATATGCAGTTCCTGCTTCAACCTGTATCGGCTGTGGAGGCTCTATGCTTATAAGACGGTCATTTACAGTCTGGGTCTTTCTTTTTATTACAAGGGTTTTTTGATCGTCACTTATATCATATCTCCATGGCGATGCCCAATACCCTATATCGACCTGGGAAGCAGCCTTTTGCTTATCGAATATATATCCATCTTTTGCAGTAAGTTCTAATATTATATAGTAATATGTTCCATAATCTGCGACTTCATTTTCTGCTATTTCCCTGCCAATTCTATCACACCAATTTATTGATTTAATTTCAAATGCCGCAGCAGATGCATTCTCGACATATCCGGTTCTGTCAAACTCCTCTTCCGGCACAGGTTTGTTAATACCTGAGACCAGCATATCACCGGTTATTATCTGGTCTGTAGTATCATTGGCTGAATCACCTGCATACACAACAGCACTGCCTGTACCCGCTGTATCTGCCGTATCCGCCGCATTAGCCACAGTGACTCCTCTCGGCACGCCCGCAAAAATGCCTGCCAGTAATGCTGCCGCAGACAGAATTGCCGCTCCTGTTCTTGCTTTTTTCCTGAATATATTCATATGCGCCCTCCTCCATATTCTTATGTATTCTAACAGGTTCAGCTTTTATAGATTTATACTATCAAATGCAGCTTTTCACTTCAATGCTCTCCGTTCATTTAACTTGTTTATATTGCAAATAGCTTGTTTTATTGTAATAATTGTGTATAATGATGTCGGGGTCAAAAGCCCCCGACTGCGATAACATTTATGAGGTACAACATGAAATCCGATTTATTAATCCATGAATCAATTCATATAATAACCGAATACTACATGAATAATCTCCAGCCATTTTTTGACTGCCTTGCTGATGATGTTCTCTGGCTTGGTCCGACGGAAGGACAGATTTTAAGAGGCCGCCAGAATATTATTGATACATTTTCATCTGAAATACATGAGCTGACATTTACAATGGGCTCGATAGATGCAGTATGTGTTACTCCCTGCAAGGCTGTACGTGAAGTTTTACTGCATTATGACATTTATACGCACTATCCAAGCGGCAATACAGATCTGCATGACCAGAGACTTCAATTTACATGGCGTGAAAAGAGGATTAAGACTGAGAATGGTTATGAGCCGTATTGGGAGGTCGTCATGATTCACATAAGCAACGCATGGCGGCATGACAGCCGTGATACCATCTATCCCGTACATTATGAAAATGTCGCCCTGCCTATACGGTTAGTTGAGAAGCCTGACAACTTCATAACCGTTAAAGCGGACGACATGAGTGTTCACCGTATCGCTACGGGAAAAATTATATATATTGAGACAATAAAGCGGACAGCAAAGCTTTGTATCCATACATCAGACAGCCTGATAACGATTAATGGAACACTGCCTGATTTTGAGAGCAGGTATTCAAAGTATCTGCTTCGCATTCATGCAAGTTATCTCATCAATCCGGAACACGTCACCGGAATTGAGCGTTTTTCTGTCACACTATCAGACGGAACGATACTTCCTGTCCCCGAGAAAAAATACACTGCCGTGAAGAAGGCACTGTTATCCAATAGTAATTATCCTTCCGGCTGATGCATTGACCCTGTGTGATATTGAGATAACTGTTCTATTCTCAGATACTCTCTTAAGGGCGCTGAGCACAGTCTTCTCTGTATCCGCATCAAGGTTAGCCGTTATCTCATCAAGTAGCAGCAGCTTCGGCTGTGCCGCTGCTGCACGGGCTATTGACAGAAGCTGCCACTGTCCCTGTGAGAAGATATCTGCGGTACATTTTGTGTCATAACCGTCAGGAAGGCTCATTATTGCATCATCAAGTCCCGTAAGTTCTGCAGCTTTCTTTACTTCATCCATTGTGACCGACTCATCAAAAAGCGTTATCTGATCCTTTACAGTACCCGGGACCATATGGAATGACTGTTCAACATATCCAAACAGCCTGCGTTTTGCCTTATCCGGTATATCTGCCGAATTAACGCCGCCTATCGTGACACTGCCCCGGTCCGGTCTGTATAATCCAAGTATCAGTTTGAATATTGTACTCTTACCCGCACCGGTACGTCCCGACAATGTTACCTGCTCGCCGGTACGGATTTCAAAACTAAAGTCATTAAGAATATTTTTATCATCATAACCAAATGTGACGTTATCAAATCTTACCACAGGCCCGTCAGGCGCTTTTGTATCCTGCTTTGCAAATTCGTCCTGTGCAAGGAATTCATCTATCCTCTTTACACCGGCAAGTGCTGACTGTATTGTCTGAATCTCCATGCCGAGGCTCTCTACCGGTGAAAATATCTGCGAAATGTAATTCATTACGGCTACTGCCGTACCTGCTGACATCCCGAACAGTGTAAGCACCACAGGGCTGCCTGATGCAGAGAACAACATGACTACCGCAATTACAACAGCATTTAAAATAAGAATTACAGGAGAATATATTGCATCGTAGAAATTGGTCTTCTCCATCGCCCTGTAGCCTTCGCTTATGTACTCATCATATCTTTGTTCCATATACTTTTCCCTGCCAAGTGTATGTACTGTACGGATATTATGAAGTGTCTCAGGTACATGGCCTGATGCACGGCTTACTGCACGGCGGTTTGCAATCTGAGCGCTGAGCATATTTTTCTGTACGTGCCTTGTGAACCAGAATAAAAACGGAAGCAGCACTACAATCACTATTGCAAGACCTTTGTTACGGAACCATATAACCGCAAGTATGCTTATGATTCTGCATACATCTGCAAACATACTGATAATTCCTGATGTAAAAAGTGCCTCTACTGTATCAACATCACCTACAAATCTTGATACAACCGCGCCCGGCTCCTGCTTATTAAGACAGTCTGCCGTAAGCCTTGTGAACTTATCCATAAGCCCGCTTCTAAATGCATGCGTTATCTTCTGTCCGAATACTGTAAGAAGTGCCTCTCTTGCAGCCTCCATAAGTCCCGTAAGCACAATCAGCCCAAAGTATGCAAGTATCATTCCCCAATTAACTGCCTGCCCTGCTGTCATGGCATCAATAATACCACCAAGAATCAATGGTGGAAAAAGTGATGTGACTATCGCCATAACTACCGCAGATACTATTGCAAGTGACAACAGCAGTCTGCTTTTTATTGTATATAATATTATTTCTGCGACGCTGCTGCTTTTGTTATTTCGGTTTATATTATTTGTCATTGCTGCCGCCTCCTGCCTGTTCAAGATACAGCTCTGCATACTCAGGACATTGCTCCATAAGCTCTTCGTGGGTCCCGGCTATTGCCCTGCCATTATCCATCCAGATTATTCTGCTCATCTGCGGGAACAGATAAAGTCTGTGTGATATGAGGATTACAATATTATTCTGCGCCATTGATCTCAGATTATCAAACACCTGAACTTCTGTCTTCCTGTCAAGTGCTGAAAATGGGTCGTCCAGCACCATAACAGGCTTCATGTGGCACAGCGTCCTCGCAAGCGCAAGTCTCTGTGCCTGTCCACCCGACAGCCTGACGCCGCCGCTTCCGACAAGTGTATCCGTACCGTCTTCCATTGCATTTACCTCTTCGTCAATGCATACCGTCTTAAGGTACTGTCTGCAATCGCCTTTATCTCCCATCATTATGTTATTGGCTATACTGTCATTAAACAGCTCCGGGTCATGTCCGAGATACCCCACAAGTCCGGTTCTCTCCGAAGCCGTCATATCCTTAAGCTCCCTGCCTGACAGCCTGATGCTTCCATCATACGGATATTCGCACAAAAATGTCCTGCCGAGCGTTGATTTGCCACATGCAACCGGTCCCGTGACACCTATTATCTCTCCCGGCTTTGCGTTAAAGGAGATATCGGAATAAATATTTTTCGATTCAGGATATGCAAAGCTTATGTTGTTGACCGCCAGCGCCGGTACTGATACCAAGGCATCTGCACATCCTGCCGGCTGTCCTGATTTCGGTGCGTCATCTTTTGGTATCACCATAAGCGGTTTTATGCGCTTCCATGAAACCTGCGCCTTGTGGACTGCATTGAACAGCCTGGCAGCTTTTGATGACTTATCCGCAAGCTTGGTAAAGCATGCAAGAAATGTTGCAAATGCTGCAACGCTCCACTCACGCCAGCCGGTTCCGAGAACATTTTTCCCGCCGAAGTAAAGTATGAATATAACTCCTGCCATTGAGATAATCCTGTATATGGGCTGAAGCGACGAATTCCATATATTAGCGAGGACTGCAGATTTTTCATAATCTGAAAGGTTTTTCTCATACGATTCCCTGCGCTCACTCTCACATCCGAATACCCTGTATGTAACTGCATTGTCAGCACGGTCAAGCGTTGCCTCACTTAAAATACCAGCCTGTACCTTGTATGCCGCACCCGTCTTCTGCACAATGTCTTTCATCTTTTCCGCAATATAATACGAAACCGGAGGGAATATCATGCATAACAGTGCAAGCCGCCAGTCATACCACAGAAGCATTCCCATGTATGCTGCCATTGCAATTCCCGTATCAAAAATTTCTGTTGTGAACTTTCTCATTCCTTCGACACAGTCGTCTACATCAAGGATTGCCTTAGTCATGACATTACCGGCACCCTCCTCCAGAAGCTGTGCCCGGCTCTTATGTACAAGACTTCCATACAATATCTGCTTCATGTTTTTATTAACATTATTGGAAAATCTTCTTACATAAAATCTCTTGATATACCTTGATATCTGTACGACGGCAATTGAAATTACATACAATGCAGCTAATATAAGCATGTCTGCAAATGTCTCACTGCCTCCGAGAATATTTACAAGGCAGCCTGTCATCTTACCCTCAAACCACGGGCCTGCAAGCAGTCCTATATTATATATGATTCCTGATATCGTCACTGCCAGAAGAACTGCCCATTCCTCTTTGAAGTATTCTGTTATCCTGTCGGGATGCTCTATCTTTTTACTGATATTCTTTTTCGTCTGCTGCATTTTTCAAATTCACCACCTCTGATATATTGACAAACCCTGCTCTTCTCTCATTCTTAGAACGCCAATACAGCTTATCAAGTGTTTCACAGAACTGTTCTTTTTCTTCTTCCGGCAGTTCTGCAAGAAGCCACTCATAAAACATCGATTCTATGTTAGCCTTTGAATTCTTAAGATTCTCCGCTTTATCCGTAGCATACAGAAGCCGGCTTCTACCATCGTCAGGATTAGGCTTTCTTATAAGATATCCCTTTGCCTCAAGGCTTGCTGCACGCCTTGCCGCCGCACCTTTGTCTATCTTTAACTGTTCTCTTACCTCTGCCTGTGTAATCCCGGGATTATGCCGTATCAGATGTATAAAGTCAAACTCCGCCGTGCCAATACCTTCCTCTTTCATCATCTGCACCGTGAACTTGCTTACTTCGCGCGCTATCTTAGTTATCTTTCTTCCCGTATCATCCATAAATTTATATCTCCGTTCATTTTAAAAAAAGATGTACTATCAACTAATTTGGATGATAGTACATCTTTTTTTATAAGTCAAGATGACTTTATGTGTGTACGGACGTGCTGTATTGTGTCACGCTTCGCTTACTCAGGATATAAATTCTGACTTTGTGCTCTTATACCCTCTGAACCATGTTATAGTCAGCAATGAAATATCAAACATATCCTCTTACAGCATTGAATTCACTAATTCGCGGTATCTCTGTGATTTAGTCTCTATATCTTCTGTGGTCACACCATAATACATATGTATGTCTCTGAGAATTCTGTTGTATTTCTTTATGAATTTTTTGCTGCCTGATGCACCGCCGCCAATGTAACCATATTTCTTTTCTATTATTATGTCCATGCTGCCCAAACTGCGCTTATTCCGACCCAAACTGCAATTATTTGCATCTGTCTTATCTGTCTTATACATATCATTATACACATATTTGTGATAATCAATGTCGAACTTCTCAAGCGGTACGGATGCCGCCCTTACCATGCGCTCCTTATTCAGCCTTATATATTCCAATATATCCTCCTTATATATCCTCATCATTCCAGCTCAAGCCTCATCTGCCTGTCAATCCAGCTTTCCTGCTTTGCCTGATGTATAACATCACCCTGACGGCTGCTTCCAATCAGGAATGGGGACATCGGGTCATGCCTTCTCATATTATCCCTCACAAGCGCGGTATTGGCATTGGCATAACAGTATTTGCAAATATGCCCGCAGGTATCATATGCTCCGATATCAACTCCCAGCAGACACGCACACTGACCATTTCTCTGGTTGGTCTTATTGGTATTAATCCCCGGAACGTCAAGATGCTCATGCAATGCCGTCTCAAATGTCTTAACCGTCATGCATCCTGAACAGTCCGCTCCGAACGCTGCCAGTTCATCTCCCTCGGCGCATGGTCTTACCGTCATTCCATACTTCCCGGCTGTCTTTATAAAAGCATTTCCAAGTGTCAGCCGGTCAGCCCCGGAGACCTCACGGGCAGACGGAAAATTCCTTTCAACCTTTTTATAAATATCTATAAAGCTAATTACACATGTCTTTGTATAGCCTGCAAGCGTGGCAGCCATCCGTTCAAACTCCGATATGTGCCATTCAACTGTATGATGATTGTCAATAATAACCGGGTCATACCGCCATCCTATACTGTCCACACCAACTATATCCGAAAGCCTTTTAAAATTCTCCATGACAACCGGCTTGTCCGGTACATTTGGCTCTATATCCCTTCCATATGGAGTTATCGTCACAAACCAGTATTGTCCGTAGTCCTTCAGCACATCCATACGGCTAAGCATCGGTGCCGGATTCTTCGTACAGAATGCAATAAGGTCGACAAAGTCAGGCGACAGACTATATCTCGTCACCTGACTTTCGTTATAAGGATTGCGTACAAGTACATATCCTTCCTTTATTCTGTTAACAAACCATTCCGAATAAAATGCCGGAATATCAGTCCTCATTCCTGTCTGTATAATCATATATATCTCCGTCAATGCATACCGACCTGTCAGCTATCTCTCTCGGCGCATACGCTTCACCTTTATTAATGCAGATGTATGACGCTTTGGGATTATTCTCCACCATCTGCCAGAACGGGTATTTAATTATACCCGGCGTATTATACCCCACGCCAAGCTCGACAAATGCTGTCTTTGTGTTTCTGTTTTCACGTAAGAAGCTCTCATACCGCTCTGCTGCCGCATACCAGCCTGCATCCTGTACAAATGTACAATCCGATCTCAGATTCATGCTCATCGGTCTGCCACACTTTGGACATACCGGCACAAGCTCTGGCGGAATCTCCATACTTACAACCGCACCCTTAGGTTTTACAAGCCTGGCATCCTTTATCTCATAGCCTTCGCTTAACACCATTTTTGTTATAATCTCTTCGTTATCGTAGGTCTCTTTATGGCACGGCTGGCTGCACTGGAACAGCCCGTAATCCCCCTGAGTATAGAAAAGTCTTTCCTTGTCAAAGCCTGCCTTCTGGAAACAGTGGTCTACATTCGTTGTCAGCACAAAATAATTCTTGTTCTTGACGCGTTCAAATATATCCTGATATACCGGCTTCGGCGCATCCATATAACGGTTAATGTAAATGTATCTGCACCAGAAGCCCCACAGCTTCTCCGAGCTATCATAATTATAGAAGCCGCCCGAATACATGTCATGAAAGCCGTATGCCCGCTCCATGTCCGCAAAATACTTTTCAAACCTTGCACCGCTGTATGTAAAGCCCGCCGATGTTGAAAGCCCTGCTCCCGCACCTATCACGACAGCGTCTGCGCCCTCAATCCTGTCCAAAGCGGCTTTGTACATAGTATTTCTATCCATATCAGCCCTGTCCAAGCAGCTTTCTGTAAAGCTGTTCGTCCTCTTCTTTAAAAACATTGAAAATCACCCTTATCCCTGAACCTGTCTTTTCCTTATATTCCTTTACCGTCTGCACCGCGATTTCGGCAGCCCTGTCATTAGGGAACATAAACACACCTGTCGAAATACAGCAGAATGCAATACTACCGACATTATTTTCATCTGCCACACTAAGGCATGACTCATAGCAGGACGCAAGCAAGCGCTCATCCTCAGCCGTAAGCACGCCCTGTACAACCGGTCCCACCGTATGAATGACATAATCACACGGCAGATTGAACGCCGGAGTCAGCTTTGCCCGGCCTGTCGGTTCCTCATATCCCTGCTTATGCATCATATCATCACAATAATTCCTCAGCTCAATTCCCGCAAATGTATGAATGCAGTTATCAATGCAGTTATGGCACGGACGGTAACAGCCTGTCATCTGGCTGTTGGCGGCATTTACAATGGCTCCTGCCTTAAGCCTCGTTATATCGCCCTTCCACATATATAAATCAGGCTGCACCTCTGTCATATCCGCAAGCGTTACCACCCCGCGCCGGCTGTTCTCCTCATGCAGGTACTCATCCTGAATCCTTACAAATTCAGCGTCCGCACTTCCCGGCAGCCTCACGTTCATAAGCGCACGCAGCAGTGATTTCTGCCCGTCAGTATCAGACGGGATATTCATTGTTGTATACTGCGGATAATATCTTGAATAATATTCCGGATAACCGCTGCGCATTTTATCCTGCAGATGCTTTATCAAATAAATTCTTCTCTCACTCTGATTCATATCTCTTCACCGCTCCGACCGGACAATGCTCATAACATGCACCGCAATGCAGACAATGCACCTGCCGGATTGAAAAATGCGTATTTCCTGCCTGTGCATCTTCCACACAGCTTATACAGCTTTGCGGGCAATGCTGTACACACGTACCACAGCCAATACATGCGTCTGTTATGTGGTATCCTTTGTGGTGTCCTGTTTTTGATGTCTCAGTCAATTTCCCCAGCCTGTATGTCTCCCTGAATATAGGCTTTACACCGAGGTTAAAATATTCAACCTCACCTTCATCAATGCAGAAAATAATTCCTATATCTCTCGTATCTCCCAGATATACATTGGCAAGATACGGCTGCTCTTCAAATATTATATCACGCCACTTTATCTGTGCGCCAGCATCTACCGCATAAGCTTTTCCCGACAGGCGTATCATTTCCTTATATTTTGTATATGCAAGAATCTGCACCCTGCCGTCAGCCTGCAGTTCCCTACAGAAGTCCTTTCCCCTAGCCGTGAAAAAATATAATGCATCCGCCTCATAATGAATCGCACTTATGTTGCGGATCTGCGGTGCTCCCTGCCCATCTACCGTTGCAAACGCAAGTACGCCTACAAGCTGCATTTTTTTAAGACATGTTTCCAGATTCATATATTCTCACCTCACTGTTGTCAAATTTTCTGATTGAGTGCCTTGCTTTTATAAGTTCCAATAATGTCCCATACTTCATCAGAGTACCTCCCCCGTTATATCGTTCTTTGTCTTCCAGCACTGCGGGTCTGCACCGTAAAAATTGCCCGTTGTTCCGTCTGCCACTGCCGGACAGCCCCTGCACCATGCCTTAAGCTCACATTTACTGCACTTTACAAATTTATCGTAATCTCTGTACTTCTCCATCTGGCATACCCACACATCTGCCAGCCTGTCCTCAAATACGTTGGCAACCTTACTGTCGGTGACTCTCCGGCATGCCATTATATCTCCGTTGGAGGATATTGTAATATGGCAGTTTCCGCAGTTACAGCCACCATATATCATGCCGTCCTTAGCATTGTACGGCAGCCTGAACTGTCCTGTCTCATATTCATACAGCGTCCAGAGATGGTCTTTTTTATTAAAATAGGTTTCGCATCCTGCTGCCTCGTATTGCTTGTATTTTGCATCACACACTTCAAGCAGCTTCCTGTATTCCTGCGCCGTCATTCCGGTATCGACCTCTCCGCCGGTCGGCACATAACGGGAAAATGCAAACACCTTAACCTTCGCTTTTACAACCTCATCAATAATATCCAGGATTTCATTCATATTCATCTTTGATACCGTGCTCATAATAACGCTTTTAATTCCTGCCCGGTTCAGGCATCCAACCTTCTCAAGTGTAAGGTCAAAGCTTCCCGGCTTTCTGAACCAGTCATGCGTACTGCGCATTCCGTCAAGCGACATCTGATATTTTTCACAGCCGCACGCCTTTAACATTGTACATACTTCATCATCCAGATGAAATGGATTTCCCATTATTGTAAATGGGATTCCCCTGCTCTTAAGCAGCACCATCAGCTTCCAGAAGTCAGGATGAAGGATAGGATCTCCGCCGGTTATATAAAAATATGGCAGCTTATTGTAAATCCTGCAAAAATCCTCACAGTTAGCCACAACCTCCTGCATCTGCTTCCATGTCATGCTCTTAAGCTCGCTGCAGCCCTTTCCCGAAAAAATGTAGCAGTGCTTACAGCGCTGGTCACATTCATCTGTTATATGCCATTGAAAAGAAAAATAATTCATCCTATCCTCCATTCTGCAGGCACAAAGTGCCTACTGCCTGCTTACTGCCTGTCTCCTGCTCCGCATGCTGTGCCGCACGCTGTGCCTGCCTGCTTCTTTTCCTTCTCGTTCCATCCGAAAATGTTTAATAATGCCATACTCATGCACTCCTTTCTACATAGCCCGGATTAGATGTTTTTATATTTTTCCAATCCGTCATCTTTGTTACAAGTTAATAATAACAATCCTTTCTCAACCGCAAAAGTACGCACTTTTTTATTACATAGTTACAAAAAAGTTACCTTCGCAATTCCTGCCGGCTTAAATATCAAAATTATATATACTATGTGTGCATGAATTTCTTTAAATATTATGATATAATTAAATTTTGAAAACGATAAGACAGATACCACTATAATTTTTCATAATACATGAGGTAACAATTACAATGAAAACAAAAGCAGAATTACCTGAATGTCCGGTTGCTACAACCGTCACACTTATCGGAAGCAAATGGAAACTTCTTATTATAAGAAACCTTTTAGCCCGTCCATGGCGTTTTAATGCATTAAAAAAAGACCTTGATGGCATAAGCCAGAAGGTCTTAACTGACAATCTCCGCTCAATGGAGGAAGATGGTCTGATACTACGCACCGTATATCCTGAAGTGCCGCCGCGCGTCGAATATTCACTAAGCAGCCTGGGGGAATCCCTTAAGCCGATTCTTGATTCCATGGCCGATTGGGGTAATGCTTACAAAGACACCATATCATAATCCACAACAAGTACATAGAACACTCTCCCGTAGTGTTCGCTGTCCACAAGATGGCCGATGCCAATGACTTTTCTGTATGTACCATCCTTTGCTGCGAGACGGTATTTCACATAATCATATGACTGCCCTGCATCAATATCAATCTGATTCCATATATCTTCTTCCACATAGTCGTAATCATCGGGATGCACAAGTCCTGCAAATTGCTGCCCTGTAAATTCCAAAAAGTCATTGAGGTCATCACAGCCGGTCATATGAATCAGTGCCTGGTTAGCGTACAGCAGCTGCTCATTTCCCCTGTCTGCCTTATATATGAAAAATGCTCCGGGCAGATTATATGATATATCATCAAGCTTGAAACCAAGCTGTGTTCTGTCAGATTTGCACAGATTGTCCGTATAGCACATGCAGCCGTTCTTGCCTTTAAGCTTAACCTCATATAATGCCACATCTGCACAACGGAGCAGTTCAGATCTCTTCCCTGCATGCTTAGGATACTCTGCATAGCCCAAAGAAATCCTGTAATTATACTCTCTGCCATGGAATCTGAACATACGCTGCTGATGGCAGAAGCGCTCTATCTGATCACCTGCGGTTTCCGCATCTGTTTCTTTTAATACAATACAGAATTCGTCTCCGCCATTGCGGCCGATTATGGAATTATCCGGAAATTCATTGACCATTGACCTTGCAAGATTCTTCAGCGCTTCATCTCCGACTGCGTGTCCATATATGTCATTGATTGATTTGAAATCATCAACATCAAGCATAATGCCGACACACGGCTTACTGCCAATCTCACGTGCATACCTGTCAAGTTCATCATTGAAGCCCGAACGGTTAAGAAGTCCCGTAAGTTCATCTGTAATAGCACGCTGTCTAAAATATTGCCGCTGCTTATCAATAAAGAGAAATGCAATAACAAGCGCTTCAATAAGTACAGATATAATAACCCCCACCACTGCCAGTATATATATATCCTTCCTGTCAATCCAGCCTTCTACCGGCATAATGTCCAGCCGCCATCTGCACCCTCCAAGTTCAAAATAATGTGAAACCGGATCATCCAGTTCCCCATCAGAGCTGTCGTCAACCAGCTTAAACTCCGTATCCAATGGTGACTCCGTCTTATACAGTCTGTACATATATCCAAAATCTGCAAGAGGACTCACAGATTCCTGATATATCTCAGGGACACGTATAATTACAATCGTCAGTCCCCAGAAGTATTCTGTGCCATCGTCAGATGACAGATATACCGGGTTGCGTATTGCGATTCCATGTCCTCCCTGCTTCAGCTCAAAAGGCCCCTGCATTATAACTTCCCGGTTATCTATACCATAATTAACAATTGTTCCACGTTCACTGTCATGTACAAGATCAATCTTACCTCCATCATTATCTTCCTCAGGATATATCTGTGTAACAACCCCATCAGGTGCAAGCTGTATACTCTGGACATAGCTGTTCATCACCCTCTCAGATACAGTATCAAATCTGCCAATCTCCCCATTACTGCTGACAAGAATCTGCTTAAGCAGTTCAGTTATATCAATTCCATCATCAAGGCTTGCTGCCATCCTGTCAGCATAAGTAACAGCATTCATCTCAGCCTTCATTCTTATCTGCTCCCTTTCAGACGCATATGCCTTTTTCATAACTGCACATAACAAAGCCCCGCAGATGATAAGTACAAGCAGCGGCAGCATCCACTTAATATTCCGGCCTTTTTTCCGGTTATTCCCGTAATTATATGTATCTGTATATTTCAATTATTTTCTCCTGAAGCTGTATATACCCAATAAATTATTTTAGTGTCTTAATAACCATATTACTACTTTTGGAAAAATTTTCAATAACAATATCAGCGCAAGCATTTAACTATCGTTTGGGTACAGTGTAATTGTTCAGATTATGCGAAAACCATTATCTTAGAAAAAGTAAAAAGATACGCCCCCCGGCACTGCACCGTATGGCGTATCTTTTAATATTTTAATTTTCCGGATTCTTCCGTGCTCCGATAGCCTTACTGTTACTCAATCACAAGCAGTAATGCCATCTTGAACTTACCGTCAGCAGTAACGCTGTGAAGTCCGTTCTTCTCAAAGCGGAAATTCTCTCCTGCCGAGATAGTGTAATCCTTGCCCTCGTAACCGATTACAGCCTTGCCCTCAAGTGCAAATATAATCGCATTACCCGGTGCGCGGTGTGGCTGAAGGCCTGTACCCTCGTCAAATGCCATAAGCACAAACTTCATTGTAGGGTTGCTTACAATATCAAGGTTGCTTATGCTTCCTTCCTCATACTGGATAAGATTCTTAAGCTTCATTACTTCTCCTGCTTTTACTAAATTGTTCATATTAATCTCCTTTTTAATAATAATTTCTGTATAAACTGCACCGCTGCCGCTCTCCACTCCGCAGAGCGTTCCACCGGGTACAATAAGCATATCCCCATCCAAGAAGCTTTGCCTCCCGGCATCGTCTCCAGTCAGAAATACCGCTTCTCCCAATGCCCCAATATACATGGATGTCATGTCATAACGTTCCCTGCTTATTGAAGTTCCTGCGCCAAGCGCAAAAAATGTTACTGTGTTCTCCGAGCCAAGTCCGGCATCCCTTGATATTGTCATTCCGTCTCTTGCCGGTCTTACCCCGGCAACCGTGAATACTCCGTCCATTGCACCAAGTCTTACATCTGTTCCCATAGCTTCCTGCCTCACACTCCTGCCCTGCTATGCCAGCGATACCGGCACAACGCTTCTTATGGTTCTGTTCTGATACATAATCTCGTCAACGACAACATTTACATCAAATGACTTAGATATATTACTCTCATTCAAAATATCTCCGGTAGGACCATAGAATCTGTCTCCCTTGCGGTTCATCATAAATGCTTCGTCCGCAATGCTCATTGCGTTAGTCGGATAATGTGTATTCATTATAGCGCCTATATTTTCCTCATGGGCTAATTTTTCAACCATGTTGAGTACAAGAATCTGATTATGAAAATCAAGTCCTGTCTCCGGCTCATCAAGGATTATAAGCTTCGGTTCGTTTATCAGTGCCCTCGCAATAAGCACCATCTGAAGCTCGCCTCCGCTCATGCGGTTGCAGTCCTTATCGGCAAGCCTGGTAATTCCTACCTTTTCCATCATTGCCTCAGCCATCTCTATCTCCCTGTGACCGGGCTGACTGAACAGTCCCAGATGCGAACTGCGTCCGAGCATTACCATCTCAAGTCCGGTATATGAAAATGAAAAGCCGTGTGTCTGCGGAATATATGAAATCATGTTCCATATCTCCTTAGACTTAAGCGTGCGTATATCCTTTCCTGTAAGCAGCGAACGTCCGCGGCTCCACGGCATAAGCCCTATCATGCATTTAAGTAGAGTTGTCTTGCCTATTCCGTTAGGTCCAAGCACCGACAGGATGTGTCCCTCTTCAAGCTTTATATTAATATCAGTCAATATCTCTTCCTGCTTAGGATATCCAAAGCAGCCATTTTCAACCTCAAGAATCATCGCAAATTACTCCTGTTTCTGTTAAGCAGTGAAATGAATACCGGTGCTCCGATAATCGCTGTAAGTACCGAGAGCGGCAGCTCAATCACACTGATTGTTCTTGATAACGTGTCTATTATTATCATAAAGCTTGCTCCGAGGCTTATGCTGACCGGAACAACATATCTGTTGTTGCTTCCCACAAGCATTCTTGCGCAGTGCGGTATAAGGAGCCCTATCCAGCCTACCTGACCGCACATCGACACTGCTGACGCTGTAATAAGCGTTGATGCAAGAATAAATGTCATTCTCGTCTTTTTTATATCAATACCGCTCGCCTTTGCCTCATCCTCACTGAGTGCAAGGATGTTAAGTCTCCATCTCAGAAGGTATATAACAACTATTCCGATGATTATAAGCGGAGAACCTACAAGAATCTTCTCGTATGTTGCACTTGTAAAGCTTCCCATAAGCCAGTAAGTAATCTCAGGCAGCTTATCCTGCGGGTCTGCCGTATACTTAAGAAGTGAGCCTATCGCATTAAAAAGCGATGATGCAATCACACCGGCGAGCACAAGATATACCATTGAGCCACTCTGGTTTCTGCCTGCAACCTTTATTGTAAAAAATACAGACACAAGCCCGAATACAAGCGCAATAAGCTGTGTCTCAAGTATTCCGCAGGACATAATTATCGCAAGGATCGCTCCCACACACGTTCCGCTCGTTACACCGAGAATATCCGGTGTCGCAAGCGGATTGGAAAATAGCGCCTGAAATGTGTCGCCGGCGCAGGTAAGCCCTGCACCAACGATAATAGCCATAAGAATACGTGGCAGACGAAGCCTTACTATTATTGAATAGTTCTGTATATTTCCTTTTTCGCCTGTTATAAGGCTTGCCAGAGCATTAATGACATCGCTTACCGGCACCTTCATTCTTCCCGCACACATACACAGTATTCCTATAACCAGTGGCAGTGCAATCATGAGAACTATTGCAAGTACCGTGAAATGCCCCTTTTTTATTAATAAACTGTCTTTCATTATTCCCTGTTTCCAATTTAATACTGAAGCATCTCTGCCATATCTGCATCCGTTACCGTGTAGCCGTACCACTTCTGGTAATAATCCTTGATTGTCTGCTCAAGGGGATAATCTGCAAACACTTCCGGATATGTCTTACATGCAAGCCATGCATATACAAGCGGTGCATCCGGATTAGGTGTAAACCAGTTCCACATTCCGAGTGTTGTATCATATACTCTCTTATTCTTAACCGCACTTAAGGTTGAAAAATCCGTTCCCTGAACCCTATTTTCAATGACATCAGCTGTCCTGAGCGAGAGAAGTCCCGGTCCGTCAAGGAAAAGTATGTCAGGATCCCATCTGTATACCTGCTCCATATTTACCTGTGTAAAGCCCTTTGCCTCATCAACTACCACATCCTTAACTCCAAGTCTCTTGAGCCAGAATGTACCGAATGTTCCATTGCCTGATACCTGTGGAACACCATCTGAATATTTCCAGAGAATCATAGCACTCGGTCTCTTATCCTGAGGAACAGCTGCGATTCTCTTCTCAACATCTGCAACGATTGCGTTACCGGCGCTCTTAAAATCGTTCATCTTGCCGTCCTCGTTGAATACATCCTCAAGAAGCTCAAGCCACTGCTGATATCTGTCAATCGGATCTGCATCTGTGCTTGCTCCCACCGTTGCAAAGCCAATGCTCGGTATTCCACTTTCCTTAAGGATCTGCGCATGGCTGGCATTATTGGCATTGTAAAGGATTACGTCAGGATTAAGCTTCATAATCTCTTCAATGTTGAGGTCGCTCTGTGCATATACCGTATCTGATGACTTCATAAGCTCAGGCGCGATATCCTTAAGAACCGTCTTTGTTATTGTATCCTTGAATGAACCGCAATATCCAACGATATAAGGTGCAGAGCCCTTAAAATATGACATATACGTTGAAAGAATCGGAATCTGGTCGATTACAACTCTTGTTATCTTATTAGGAACCTCTACCGTATTGCCGGCCTGGTCAGTTACCTTATGTGTACCCTTCTCGTCTACGGCTGCCTGTGAGTTCTTTGCCTGTGAACCATCTCCCTGTGATGTTGTTCCTGTACCCGTGCTGCTTCCGCAGCCTGTAACCAATACTGTAAGCATGCATGCTGTAAGTACCGCTGATAAAAATTTTTTCATATCTCCTCCTGTTACCTTGTGTCAGCGTTATCGTTTTGAGTTAGTTTGTTCTAACTTACGATAGCTTATTCTATCCACAAAAACATATTATGTCTGTTGCTATGGCAACATTTAAAGTTTTTGAAAATTTTTATTATATTTTAATTGGGGAGTTTTTGGAAAATATAATATATCTATAGAATCACAGGATATCAGTTGAAAAATCAGCAAAATCATTAGCAGGATTTTAGAGCGGCCGGTACTTATGCGGCGTTATATGCCGCATTATGTACCGCTGCCAGCTCTAACAAGCGGAAGCACCCTGCGTTGATTTGCTGATTTTTCAACGTCACTTAGTCATTATATGTTTTAAAAATCTCCCCTTACCCTGCAAGGAATCCCCTGTCCAGCACTCTTATCTTTGCACCGGAGAAGCTGAGTATTCCCTCATCGCGCAGCCGGCAGAGCTCGCGTGACAGCGCACTTCTGTCGACATAGAGGAACTCTGCGAGCTTATTTCTTGTGTATGGAAGATTTATTATTCCTTCATCAGATATATGCTGCGTCTGCAAATATACCTTAAGCTTATCGCGCAGCTTTTTCTGACTGAGTATTCTCACCTTTGTATTAAAAAATGTTATCTGATTGGACAGCTCCTGTAGGAGATTCGCCGTAACCTGTATTCTGTGCGGACATGTAAATGTTCTCTCAGATAAAAGTGCCTTAAAATCAAGCAGCAGCACCTTGGAATCCTCAACAGCTTCAAGATAGAACTGGCTTGCAAGTGAGTTTCCGCACGCAAGCTCCGCGCCAAATACTCCCCCGCTGATAAGATGTCTTATAACAACCTGATTTCCGTTTTCGTCATATATGTATTCTTCAAGATTTCCCTCCAACAGAATTCCTGCACGGAAGTTGCTGTCACCTGCATTCACAAGTGAGTTGCCCGCCTTATAGACAGCCATCCGTGCCTGAAGGCATGACAGGACATTTGTATATTTATCTTCAGGTATTCCCCTGAACAGACATGAATTGTGAAGATAATCTTTGTATTGAATCCAGTCAAAAGACAGATTTGATATATTTTTTGTTGCCATGGCAACCGACCTCCATTAAGTAGATGCATATAATATTTGTTAGTTATTTCTAACTAATATTATATATTTATTCTTATTTAAAGTCAATTATTAGCGGCACTCCGGTGCCTGCGGAATGGAGAGACAAAATGTTCCAGTTAGGTATTGATGTGGGAACGTCAACTGTAAAATTAATTCTGATAAATAACGGGGAAATATGCGCTTCGTGGGAGTGTGCGCACCATAACCGCCCGTCTGAGGTTTTAACAGATGGTCTTAACGATATAATAGCTCCTGCAATAAAAAGTATTAATGCGGATTGTATTAATGCAGAGTGCCTTGCTGTCGGAATTACCGGCAGTGATGCGGCATTTTTGCATGATGCCCTCTCAGGCTCAGTATTTATGGAGGATATACCGGCAATCGTTGAGGGTACGCTGTTTATTGCACCTGATGCCGGAAGCATAATAGAGATTGGCAGTCAGGGTTCAAGATATATAGCCAATATCCATGAGATTCCGCAGTTTGCGACCAACGGACACTGCGCCGGAGGAACCGGAAGCTTTTTTGAAGATCAGATGTCGAGGCTTGGTCTGGCAATTGAGGACTATTCCGCACTTGCAGACAAGGCTGAGTCAATACCACGCCTTTCCGGAAGATGTGCGGTATTCGCCAAGACCGATATTATACACAGACAGCAGGAGGGCGTATCTACGCCTGACATTCTGCTTGGTCTGTGCTATGCGATGATCCGCAATTACAAGGCAACCATCGTCCGCACGCTTCCAATCAGCAAGCCGGTTGCCTTCTGCGGCGGAGTTACGCATAACAGCGGAGTTATAAGGGCAATACGCGATGTCTTTGACCTTGGAGCAGATGAGCTTATCGTTCCGCCGCATGCTTCATTTGCCGGAGCTGTCGGTGCCGCACTGAACGCATCGGGAGCATTTACACTTGAAGAAATAAAGGATTCCTGTAAAATGTCCCACCTTCACAGAGTTCAGACGCTTGAACCGTTAAGCCGCTACGCACTGAATCCGTCAGCAGCTGCATGCAGTTCTTCTTTATACGGGATGGATTCTTCCCGCTGCTCACTCGGCATTGATATCGGTTCGACAAGCACTGACCTTGTAATAATATCCGACAGCGGTGAGCTGCTCGATTACCAGTATCTGCGCACCGCCGGCAATCCTGAGGCGGCTGTCCGCAACGGACTTAATTCTATCAGGGAGCGTTTTGGCGAGATTAAATTTACATCCGTGGGCGTGACAGGATCCGGACGTGAGCGCGTAGGACGCATGCTTGGTGCCGATTCGATAATAGATGAGATTACCGCACAGGCTGAGGGAGCCGTACACTGTGTTCCCGATGCCGACACTGTGTTTGAGATTGGCGGACAGGACAGCAAATATATAAGCATACGCAACGGAAATGTGACCGACTTCCAGATGAATAAGATATGTGCCGCCGGAACGGGAAGCTTTATTGAGGAGCAGGCTGCAAGGATGGGCATTCCGATTGGTGATTTTGGTACGGCTGCACTCAGCTCAGAAGCACCGGTTGACCTTGGTGAGCGCTGCACGGTATTTATCGAGACAGCCATAGCGTCCGCATGCGCTGAAGGCGCTGCACAGGCTGATATTGCTGCCGGTCTGTGCTATTCTGTAATTCGCAACTATCTTCACAAGGTTGTCGGCAGCAAGCCTGTAGGCAGCAAAATCGTGCTTCAGGGAGGCGTAGCCTATAATCCCGCTGTTGTAGCCGCATTCAGGGCATTCTACGGTGACAGGATAACTGTCAATCCGTACTTTGGTATAAGCGGTGCCTTCGGCGTTGCCCTGCTTGCACTTAAAAATATAGGTAACAGGGAAAGTACATTTGCAGGCTTTGATTTTTCAGGCAAAGCAATGCATATTGATACTACCAATGCCGAGGTACGCAAAAATATCGAATTCTACAGGCAGGCCGACAAGCTTCTGCTTGACGGATATACCGGCGTGCGTGACCCTGCAAAAAAGACTGTAGGCGTTCCTTTTGTGCTCATGATACACAAATTCTTTCCTATGGCAAATGCATTTTTCACATCCCTCGGTTTTAATGTCGTACTGACGCACCCGACAGATGAGGAAACAATCCGTCTGTCACAGGAATATGCGCGTGGCGAGACATGCTACCCTGTAAAGCTTATTTACGGTCACATGAAACAGCTTATTGACCAGAAGGTTGATTATATATTCCTCCCGACAATTCATACAATGAAGCATGAAAAGAGCCATGTGAAGCACAATTACGGCTGCGTATACATGCAGACTGCTCCCGAATCCGTAGGACGCGCAATGGGGCTTGATGAGAAAGGAATAACTCTCTTAAGTCCGGTATTCGACCTTGATTTCGGAAAAGAAGCAATGGCAGGTGCAATGGTCGGTCTTGGCAGGATTCTCGGCATTCCTAAACCCTTCTGTGCAAAGGCTCTTCTTGCCGGTGCAATGGCTGTCAGGAAGCACACTGCTGCCGTTGAGAAGCAGGGTAAGCTTCTGCTTGACAGTCTCCGACCTGATGATAAGGTGCTTGTACTGGTAACACGTAATTACGGCGTGTCCGACCCTGTGCTTAATATGGGAATACCTGAGCTTCTGCTTGAAAGAGGCCACAAGGTCATAACGCTCTCGCATCTGCCGGGACATTCGCTGGATATATCCGATGAATATCCTAACCTGTACTGGCCATTTGGACAGCACATAATATCAGGTGCAAAGCTTATCGCCAATCATCCTAACCTGTACGCCGTATACCTTACCAATCACGGCTGCGGCCCTGACAGCGTGATAAGCCACCTCTTTGCACAGGAGATGGGCGATAAGCCATATCTTCAGATAGAGGTTGATGAGCATTTTAGCAAGGTTGGCGTAATAACAAGAATTGAAGCATTTCTTAACAGCCTTTCATCCCGCCCTGCCGTAAAGCTGCCTGAGGGCTTTGATATTGCCAATGTAAATATCCGTCATGCCGATATTGCTTCTAAGGCTGACACAGCTTCACCTCTGTATATACCCGATATGGGATATTACACGGAATATCTTGTGCGTTACTTTAAAGCTGCTGGTATTGAAGCCATTGCCGCCCCGGCTACGGACAACAGCACTATTACACTTGGACGCTCTCACACAAGAAGCAAGGAATATCTTCCGTTCGCAGCCCTGCTCGGAAGTGTCATGAGTGTCATGCAACGTGCAGCTTCACCTGGCACACCTGACGGTTGCCGGTATCTTCTTCCACAGAATCAGGGTGCTGATGCTGACGGTGAATATGCGCGTGTAATATACGGAATATTAAATGAAAATGCATACAATAAGTCTATCCAGATTGTCTCGCCTGTAATTGAGACTATTCCTGAGACTGCATATGATTTTGACATGCTTACACGTGCCATAATGTGCGGTGATATTATATATGCCGCACCTGCCGGTGCAAGAAAGAAGATTGCAGCAATACTTAATAATGCGGACAATGACACTGAGGTTACTGACCGGGATTTAACAATCCGTGAAGCGCATGAGATTCCTGACTGGGGTACAATAGCCCGTGCCGCTTCTGCTGTTTCCACGGCTGACATAACGTCATACGGTTCAAAACGTATCGCCGCTGTCGGCACACCACTCTGCCTGACAGTACTTGATGAAGGAATCCTCGATACACTTGATAATGAAGGAAATATAATTCTGCGCGCACCCCTGACTGAATATCTGTACTTTTTATGGATGGATTCTGAGTGTGACGGCTGCAAAAAGCAGCTTGATAATCTGAGCCGCCATATGAATACAATAGCTGATGAACTTGGAAGCCACAATGCATTTGCCGGTGATATTGATATGCTTAAAAATATTGCCGACAGACATCTTCCTCATTTTGCCGGCGGCAACGGAAGATACAGATACGCCAAAGCCATAGATATAGCATCCCGCAATATGACATCAGATGGTACAAAAAACGGTGCAGACGCTGTTCTTGCAATGGCTCCGCGCTACGAAAATACTGCAATCATTCTCGATATGCGTGAGCTTGGCAAAAACTGTCCTGCACCGTTATATAACATAGAGCTTGACAATGACTGGGACGAAAGCGCATGGTCAAAGCTCAGGTCATTTTTGTACTACTGTTAGTTATTGCCGGTTACTACCGTTAAGCTCCCGGCGGATGCTCTCTTCATCAAGATGCTCGCCTATCACAATAATAACGCTCTGTCCTGACGCAGCAGGCTCAACTGTTGTCTGTCCGTGGATTGCGTTAATCTGAAGCCAGCTGCCGTCCGCTTCCTGAATGAAGCCCTTAATGCGGTATATATGTCCGCATTTCTTCTCTATTTCCTTATCATTCATAAGCACGGCAGCGGCTCTGGCGAGCTGCTCCCTGCTTATATCCATATTCATGAAAAACAGCGATTTAAAGCCCTCGTCATCGCCTATATCCATCTTTTGAAAATCCTCTGACACGTATCCGCATGTCATCAGCGCGTCCATGTCCTCTTTTGTAAGCTGCATTGTGCTTTTCATAAGTACCTCACCGGCATTATTTTCATCAAAATGCCTGCGGCACTGTATCTGCTTAAGCGCTCTGTTTATGTGCTTTACCGCTGCCTTTGCCTGTTCGGGTGATGCCTCGTCAGTATGGCTGAGAATTATCCTGCCCGCATCCGCAGCCTCAGAAGCAAGCAGATAATCCGCCTCCTTAGACAGCTTATCAGGTATCTGCGCATCAACTATCGCTATAACACTGCCGACCTCATACCATTGATCGAGCGGCTCGTCATGCAGCACATCAAAGAATTCATCTATATCATATATTCCTGACGGTTCAACAATTATCCTGTCATACCCGCTCATTGCCATTGCGATAAGCTTTGTCCTGAATCTGCGTCTGTGTGTCTCCTTATCACAGCCGCCTGATATCATCTCAAGGTCACAGTAATCTCCCATAAGCTCCTGAAGAAGCATCATATCTACATTAATCGCACCAAAATCATTCTCCAGAATCCCTATATGATGCCCTTTATCCATAAGATGCTTTGCATATTTTTTTATAAATGTTGTCTTGCCGGAACCTAGGAATCCGGTTATGAGGTCAATTTTTATCATGGTTGTCCTTTCATTTGTTTTATAACGTAGTCAAATGCTATGTCTGCTTTTCTTATATTCACTTCAAGTCTCTCCTATAATCACGCTCTGTATTCTAATATTATCTTCATATCTGAGGCAATTACAACTGTTTTCTTGCAGAATTTTATTCATATGTGATTGTTATTGCATTAATTTTAATCCACCAGCGATTTTGCGAACTCTATGAGTTCGTTGTAGGTGGGGGTGTCATGGTTTTCCAATGTTAAGAATAATATCTGCTATAAAATGGATAAAGATGATTTTGATACAAGCCTTTATGTGCTATCTAACAAAGACAGAACATTCGGGGTATCTGTATTGCTTTACGATAACACAGACATTTTAAAGGATTGTTTAAATAAGGTGAAGGATTAAACTGGTAATAATTGTAAAGTGCTATATGTTTTACCAAGCAGCATACACGAACTTATATTAGTTCCTGATAATGGTGATATGAATAAAAATTATATGATGCAGATGGTGCGTGAAGTTAATTCAACAGAAGTCAGACCAGATGAAATATAATGGTAAGAAATAATTGACGTTTAGCACTATGTGAGTTAGCATAGTGGTAGACAATTACTTCTTTGTATCACGCAAATCTAATTTTCCGAAATTCTTCATAAAAAAGGAAATATAATTTTTCAAAAAGAAGCAAGGTGAAAAGAAGAAAATGAATTTATTTAATGCAAAACCGGGGAAAAGAAAGTAAAAAAATAAATTCCATTTTTGGGGCTAAAAAATGGAAAAATAGTTTCCCCTTATACAAAAGCCTGTTTAGAACATATATCCATAAGAACCTTAAATATATCGTCCTGTTTTGGATATTGTAAAACTATGAGTGATTTATATGACAGAAAGAAGGTTAAATATGATAATTGAAAAGGAATATTTTGATGCAGAAGAAGTCAGGAAAGCGAATGCCATGAATGATAAGACGATGGCACCACCAAGAAGAATACGTCTTGCGACAACGGACAGTAACAAATATTATGCCAAAGCTGTATTTGTAGCCGATAAAGAAAATATAATTACCGGTGAGCTTCTTTACAGACCAGATTTTCAGGAGTCAGAAGAGGGAGTGGCATTCAGTGAGGTTGTTGTTAAGCAGACAGCAGATGTGGAAGAATATTTCAAGAATCTTATAAGGTTTGAAGGCTATAAAGTGATTCCGGAAGAATATGATGAGAGTGATATGCTTATGCATTATGATGAGCTGAGCATACAGGCTAATAAGCTTTTGTTTCTTGAGAGCAGGGATTAGTAGATATGACAGATACGCAGAATGAGGTGTTTAAGACACCAGTAAACAAGATAAGGCTGTTTGAGCATGGGGCTCCGGGTTCGCAGAACCTTAAGCTTACAAGAAAATATTACACTGAAGATATGCCTGATGGAAGAGTAAAGCATATAGTGCAGAACATTACAGATCCTGATATTGTTCCTTATATACCTGATGGTATTGGTAACAGTACAGACAGACAAAGGATTCCGGCAGTATTGATTATTCCAGGAGGTGCGTTCAGACGCCTTGTATACAACTTTGAAGGTGAAGATGTTGCAAAGTGGCTTAATAGTATGGGAATAGCTGCATTTGTTCTTGAATGCAGACTTCCATCAGATGAACATGATAATGCAGAGGATGTCCCACTTATAGATGCTATGCGCGCAATGAGAGTTATAAGAGGAAGGGCGCAGGAATTCGGTATAGATGAAGCTAAGATAGGCGTTATGGGCTTTTCAGCAGGAGGCTTTATGGCAGCGTTATTATCAACAGCGTATGAAAGTGATGTGTATGCGGATTATAAGTATAAGGATGAATATGATAAACTATCAGCAAGACCAGATTTTGCTGTTTGTTCATATCCGGTTATAAGTATTGACGATTGTATTGAAGCAGGCAAAAGATATATGTCTGAGGAACAGGTGCTTGAGAGAATCAGTGGCAGTAAGGCAAAGATACTGCATAAGTATAATCCGGATAAGCTTGTAAGACCGGATATGCCGCCAGTATTTATATGTGAAACAGATGATGACAGAACAACATTGTCTGAGAACAGTGTGGGCTTTTATATGGCAGCAAGAAAAGCCGGGGTAAGTGCTGAACTTCATATATTCAGAACAGGTGGCCATGGTTATGGCTGTGGTGATGATTTTGCACAGACTGGTGAGTGGAAAGTACTTTTTACAAAGTGGATTAAGAGTATTGGAATTATTAGTTAAGATGGATATAGTATACGAGGATAAAGATAAGATTATATTAAACAAGCCGGCGGGACAACTGTCGCAGAGCGGAAAGTCATTTTAATAGATAGTAACTTAAAAATCGTATTTTTATAGGAAAAAGAGGCTGGTACCTTAACGATTTTCAATCGTTAAAGCGACAGCCCCTCACAGATGCGTATTGTAATGCTTAATCCACCAGCGATTTTGCGAACTCTATGAGTTCGTTGTAGGTGGAGGTGTCATCAATTGTGTAATATGTAATTTTACTGTCTTTATCCCTTACTCTGCATTTTTCATCCTTAAATGTATACCATGCTTTAATCTGATTCTTACGATTAAGAACGGTGAATTTATAATCATATTGGGAATACTCTTCTTCATTACCTTCATATGGTGTCATGTTCATACTCTGTAGTAAATTTTCCACATAGATTATGTTTTCATTTCCATTCTGCAATACTTTATCTTTATCTGTCTGCCCGTTCGTAACTATTATTGATGCCGTTTCATCTATATACTCTTCTGTAATTCCGTTAGACGCATCTATATTACGTCTGACTATCTTTTCAGTGTAATGATCAACATCACCTATTATCGCAAGATGTCCATATTCAGGATCTGTAAGATATATCTTTCTCATTCCTACTTCATCAGAATCTTTTTCATTTATTACACATCTGATAAACCCAATATCAAACTCCTTTCCATCTTCAAGTACCACTTTTTTCATATCTGCACCAACACTTTTATACAAATACCGGCCATAACTTGCGTTGCTTTCATACACACCCTGATCAAAAAATTCCTCACAGGAAGACGATTTACTGTTATATATTGCAAACGCTGACTGTATCTGTGCACGCACTGAATTATGACTACGCACATTATTTGAAAACATTTTTTCCAAGGCTGCCGAATCTCTTTCGTCAAAGCATCTTATTATTTCCATTACGATAGCATAGTTTTCTTCTTCATATGATTTATAATATCTGTCCGGGTTATATGTACATATCATATATACAATGAAGATAATCAGCATCAGGCATGCACCTGCTATGCCATATTTTACTTTTTTATTCATATACTCTCCTATCTTATCTAAAATGTCACCCATAATGTATAGATATCATCATCAAAAATGATATCTTTATTTGTTCTGAATTTTTTACTCATTTCCATATAAATCTCTTTTTTTGATGACATATCCACCGAACAGATCATTCTGAGTTTATCATGATTAATAAAAAACATATCCTTCCTGCTAAATCCGGTTATCCACCATTGAGGTTCATCCGGTGCCCAATTTTATGCATGCTATCATAGTTGTTTCTTAGCAGCTAAGCACCTGTGACAAACAGGTCGGCACAGCCCATCTGTCACAGATACGTATTGCAATGCTTAATCCACCAGCGATTTTGCAAATTCTATTAGTTCGTTGTAGGTGGAAGTGTCATCAATTGTGTAATATGTATCCTTGTAGTCCTTATCGGTTATACAGCAATGGTTATTAGTCATTGTATACATACTTTTAAGCTGATTCTTACGATTAAGAACAGTAAATTTATAATCATATTGGGAATACTCTTCTTCATTACCTTCATATGGTGTCATGTTCATACTCTGTAGTAAATTTTCCACATAGATTATGTTTTCATTTCCATTCTGCAATACTTTATCTTTATCTGTTTGCCCATTCGTAACTATTATTGATGCCGTTTCATCCACATCAGCATCAACTGTCTGGTTCTGCTGCCTGATATCTGTTTCTTCTCCTCTATAAGTTTTTCCTATTACAGCTTTGGCTTTATAATCTCCATCCTGTAGATATATTTTTTCCAATCCGACTGCCTGTGGGACAGCATCATCTACAACTCTTCTGATAATTGTTATCCTGAATGTTTCCTCCTGATTTGTCTTAATTCCGTTCAGTACCGCATCAACTGTTTTTTCAATATATATCCCGTCTTTTATGGTGCTGCTCGCTATACCTCCGTTTCGTACTTCTCCATCATACACAGATTCTCCGTTGTACATTTTGAATGCGTAGTTTATCTGACCATCAATGTCATATTTATCTTTTATGTCAGGAGCAAACATCCCCTTTAATCTGTCCGCATCCTTGTCATTAAAACACTGAAGGATTTCATACAGCATTTTTTCGCTGTCATTTCCTTCCTGTTCTGCATTTATATAATGTGAGTCATTATTATGTGCTTTTAATCCACAGCCCGCAACGCATACAATCGCAATTACCAACAATGATAATATATATTTCTTCATTTCGGCCTCCTGTCTATAGTTGTAGTTCTTCATCAGATTAAATAGGTTTGTACACGCCAATCCAAACATGTACAAATAACTTACCGCATGATTTTATGCAACATCTAAAATATTATCCATACAGTACAATTTTTATCATCAAATATAAGTTTATCTCTGTCATAGCTTATAATTCTTATACTTTTATACATATCCGGATTATATGAGAAATCTACAGAGCATATACTTTTCATATTGTCTGGATTCTTTTTATTATAATTTGCATTAAATCCAGTTATCCACCATTGATATTCATCCGGTACCCAATTGAATATGCTGTCTATTTCCCCATCATCTCTAATATAATATAATGAGAGAGTCATTGGCATATTTACATCTATTGCATTATACTGTGAAATATTTTTAATTGATCTATCATACACATAAATGCCGGTTTCTGCCCCACTCTGTAAATTCCAATAATCACCTTTCCATGACCATAATATATGTTCTTTACCATTATGTTCAAATTTTATCTTATTTGCTTTCATATAAGTACCATTATCAAATATAATATCATAATTATCATTATACCCAAATGCTTTTTGCCATGTTTCAGGTCTTGAATGGTATGCAACTCTTTCCCTATCATAAATAAAGTTCAGGAATTCCGCACCATATTTTGCATCTTTTTCAGAATTAAAATACTCTTTAACATGTTTTCTACAATAAGTAGCAATCTGTTTATAATCTTCTGAATCAATTTTTAAAAAACCATCCACAATTAAATCTGCATATTTAGCTGCTATATTCATTGGCTTATTATATGGAATATCATCATCTGCATATTGTGTTTGTATATTTCCTGCGTCTATCTGTTTTCTTTGTGCATCCCATATTTTCTTATCTCCATTAGCATAAAAAGGTGCAGAATCTGTAGGAACCAATACCTTATTATTGTATACTACATTTCTTCCATCCATGAGTCCATCATCATCTGAATCCTCTTTGGTTGGGTCTGAATTCAACGGAAGCACTCTTTTCGAACGAAGTTTATCAATTTTTTCTCTTACAAAATCTCCATTATTAGCTATAGACATTTTTAAGGCACTGTCTATAACTGATTGTTCAGGGCCAAGCTGCTCTAATATTTCTTCGAAAGTAGGTAATATTACATTATCATTTTCGTCTGTTTTTAGCAGATTCGATTTTACTTCCTGCCAATCTACAAGTCCATCTTCATCAGTATCGACCTTATTTCTCGGTGACAGCTTGTCCTTAAGTTTTATCCATTTCCAGCCGGTAGGGGTAAATGACATATACTGATTATCACTTGTATAGCCATTATCCCATTCGCATATAAACGGATATCTCACATTATAAAATCCGTCATCCCATCGTCCATTGTCATACATATACCCATGATCCTGTCCCTCATTACCGGCATTATTAGGCTCGCGATAATTCCAGAATGTAAAGTCCATAGGCTCTCCTGTTATCCACACCCATGTACCTTCCTCTTCCTCATCACTCATGCCCATCGCCGCATATGTAACCTTAGATGCAGCCATAAGCTCATTTACGAACATATTCTCCTCAAGACTGCCTATTGTAACAAGGTGTCCGCCAAGTGACTGACAATAATCCTTTGCCTCCTCCCATGTCATGTCCATGTCAAATATTGCATATCCGTGTCCGCTGTACTGGGATATCTCAAAATTCCCCGCAGGTACCGTTACTGCATACTGCGCTGCTTCTGTGGGACTTCCGTTCAAAGCCATAACCTCTGTATCTGCCTGTAAGCTCATCACACCGATATCCGTGCCTGCTGTCTCTGAGCCGCTGTTTCCCGGCATTATTACATCAAGCCATTCTTCCATATCAACGAGGCAGTAGGTTCCTGTCATGTCCGTATCTGTATATATCGTGCCTGAAGCCTCGTCATAATATGTCTCGACAGGAAGCAGCATGTTTACTTCCTCAAAATACCTGAATATGTTGAATCTTTTTATTCCCGCAAATGCCCCGCTGTCATTCTCCGCTTTGCTGCTTTCATATGAAACATTGGAAAATTTAACGGTAATTCTATCGATTCTGTTTGAATATCTGATTTCGGCTGTCTTTCCAAGAATAATGTCATTGGCAATCGCAGCGGAATAGCCGCTTTCTTCCACTTCAATGCTGCCCTCCGCATATCCTGCCGCAGTAATGTCTATTGATAATTCATACGGGTTATCATCTGTATTGATTTCTTTTAATACATTGCTGTCTTTGCTTATTGTCTGGGCAAATGTATATTCCGCATCAGGCACACCGTTTGTTGACGGATTGAGCGGATTAAGCCCTGCCAATATCTCATCCCTGTCCGATATGGTGTCATTGTCCGTATCAGGGTTAAGCGGATCCGTACCATATATCTCTGACTCTTCATAATCTGTCAGCCCATCTCCGTCGGTATCCGTTCTTGCCGCATCTGTTCCTAGCTGTATCTCCCTTATATTGCTTAAGCCATCGTTATCACTGTCGGCATCGGCATCTGATATTCCCGGAGTTACCGAATCGAATTTTAATGGATCTGTGTCTGTAAGCACTATCTCCTGATAATCAGTCAGACCGTCTGAATCCGTATCTGCATTATCAGGATTGGTTCCGAGCATCTTTTCATAAGCATCAGGAAGTCCGTCATTGTCGCTGTCCGCCATCTTTGCCTCGTAGCCGTCACCATTACTGCGTATTATGAGTGGTTCGCTTGTCTTGCGCCTTCCTTCTGAGTCTGTTAATACTATGCGTATGTATTTTAAAGAAAATGCTTCTTTTACGGCATATGTATATTCGGATGTGCCCTTGACAGCGGCTGTCTTTGAATATGAGCTTCCGTCATCCGACTCCTGTATCTCACAGTCTGCTGCCTCACAGTCTGTTATCCAGCCAAGCTCTATATTTCCTGTTCTGGTATCATATTCTCCGAAAAGCAGGATAAATGCATCAAGCGTGTCCGGCTTTTGCTCAGGCTCATCCGATTCGGTTCCTATCGCTGCCGCCGCGCTTCTTCCATATCCGGCATTGATATTGCGTCCGCTGATAATTACATTGTCCGCTATTATTACTATATTGTTAAGGTTGAGATTGTCTGATTTTAATGTGACTGCACCCTCCGGTGCATATATAAGACCACCAAGCCCCGCACTGCCGGCCTCTATTGTTATGCTGCCCGTTCTGGAGCAGATTAACGGTGAATTGCAGTTGAGTACTCCATCTGATATTGTTATGTCTCCGTCCGCAATCACTGCCGCATTAAGGCTCACATTGCCCTGAAGACCGAGCGTGCCTGATACACGCATTGGATTGTTGATGTTTATATTAGTATCCTTTTTCTGAAAATCCCCTGAAATGTCTTTTACGTTATTGCCACTGTAATATGCGGCTTCAAGCCTTTTTACCGCTGATATCATCTGCTCACCGGCTTTTTCTGTCTTTTTACCGTTTATATTCAGATTACCCGATGCAATAATTGTTCCATTCGTTGCGATATCACCATTAACATTGAAGCTGTCTGCCTTAATTGTGATAGCACCATCATCACCGGAACCGGCAAATATCGTATACGGATATACCGGATTCTCCTTATCCTGTGCATATACCAATGTACACGGAAGCAGGCCCGCCGATATTGCAGCCGCAAGCATCACTGCCACTAATCTTGTGACACATTTTTTGAAGTTGTTTTTCATCCCTTTTCTCCCTTATAAAATATATTATACTCCTCACCCAATTGATAATTACACCCTATAATTATCTACGCCATAACCATACCATTCTTTTATATGCTTTACAATATATTTTTGCATAAATAGTATATATTACCCACATTTCGAGTAAAAATGACGGTTGACATTTTCGCTGCATATACTATAATTATTTCAAATTTGAACTATTCAAATATGAATGTTCAGAAAGGATGTGACACCTTGAAATCCAATACCAGCTTTATAAATATCGAATTTGCAAGAAAGCTCTCTCTTGCCTACAATGCCATGTGCAGACCACTTTGTCAGGAGCTTAATCTGCCGCAGACCGCATTTGACATACTTATGTTTCTTGCCAATAATCCGGCGTACCGTACTGCAAGCGACATAGTTGATGTGCGTAAGCTTAAGGCTAATCTTGTGTCTGTGAATGTGGACAGGCTTGTCCGTGAAGGTTACCTGACACGGCAGGCTGTTGACGGTGACCGCCGCAAGGTTGAGCTTATCTGCACAGACAGGGCATCCGATGTCATCAGCCGCGGGCAGCAGCTCCAGCGCAGCTTTATGGATCAGCTTCTTGCCGGAATGGATGCCAATACACGCAGTATTCTCAACAATGTTGTACATGTAATGGAAGATAACATTGACAATATTCTTAATTCTCAACATACAGGAGGTCAGCATGAGTAAATTTTTATTAACAGTTATAGTAACATTTTTTGCCGGTATGGGAGCCGGGCTTGGCACAGGCTTTGCCGGTATGAGTGCCGCAGCGGTCATCAGTCCTATTCTTATTACATTTCTTGGAATGGATCCGTATATCGCAGTCGGAATTGCACTGTCATCAGACGTGCTTGCCAGCGCCGTATCAGCGTACACCTATGGTAAGAACAAGAATCTTGATATCCGCAACGGACTTATCATGATGGTTACGGTACTTGCGTTTACTGTTGTCGGAAGCTATATATCAAGCCTTGTTCCTTCAGCAGCAATGGGTAATTTTTCTGTATTTATGACACTTCTTCTCGGTATTAAGTTCATTGTACGTCCTGTCATGACTACAAAGGAAGCAATGCAGGGCGTATCCGCAAAGAAGCGCGCAATACAGTCTGTTATATGCGGCATGATAATCGGCTTTATCTGCGGCTTTGTCGGTGCAGGCGGCGGCATGATGATGCTTCTTATCCTCACATCGGTTCTTGGCTATGAGCTGAAGACTGCCGTAGGCACAAGCGTATTTATCATGGCTTTCACGGCTTTCACCGGCGCTGTCTCACATTTTGCAATCGGCGGTATGCCTGATATTACGGTATGCCTGCTCTGCATAGTGTTTACACTTATATGGGCGCGTATTGCCGCCGTATTTGCCAACAAAGCAACGCCTGCAACACTCAACCGTGCAACCGGAATAATCCTTGTTATACTTGGTATTGTAGTGCTTTTATTTTAAATAAATGTTAAAATATATATACTAAAATGATACCAAGGGTCAAAAGGTGACAGCCATGACAAAATCATCCATTATTAATGACCTGAAATCCATGGGACTTACAGGTTCTGAGACAATTCTTATACATTCATCCATGAAAGCAGTCGGCAATGTTGAAGGCGGTGCCGACACTGTGCTTGACGCGCTCATGGAATTCTTTGCAGACGGTCTGCTGCTGCTTCCTACGCATACATGGAAGACTGTGAACGAATCCAATCCCGTATTTGATGTCAGCAACAGTGAAAGCTGTGTCGGCATTCTTACGGAGCTTTTCCGCAAGCGTCCGGGTGTAGTCCGTTCGCTGCATCCTACACACAGCATTGCTGCCTTTGGGCGCAATGCCGAAAGCTATATAGCGGGCGAACTCTCATGCAACACCCCATGCACTCCGGGCGGCTGCTATGACCGCCTTAAGGACGTGGACGGAAAGATTCTTCTGATAGGTGTCACACATGCCCGCAACACATATATACATAGTGTCGAGGAAGTTCTTAATGTTCCTAACCGCCTTTCAGACAAGCCTATGAAGCTGTCGGTTATCGACAATTCCAGCAACAGCCATACCGTCTATATGCGTAAGCATTATAATGCATCCCAGCCGCACATATCTGAGGATTTTGTAAAGCTTGCACAGGCATATATTGACTGCGGCGCTGCCCGCAATGTAATGTTTGGTGATGCACCATCGGTTCTTTGCAATGCCCGTGGCATATTCAATGTGACAAGGCATGTGCTTGCCCCTGCTCCGGAATGCTTCATCACGGAAGACGTTATCTCTTCTGAGCGGTGGGCGGATTTTTCTGAGAATGAGTTCTCCCAGGAATGAGTTCCCCGAAGAATACATTTTCTTTATTGTAAAAAGTTATAAAGAGTTATAAAAGGAGTACTCCCATGACCACTAATCTCACAATACGCAGAGCCACACCACAGGACACTCCCGTAATACACGGACTTATCCGCGGGCTGGCCGAATATGAGAAACGCCCACAGGATATGACGGCAACCGTTGAACAGCTTCGTCACTGGCTTTTTGAGCGCATGGCAGCCGGGGTTCTGATTGCTGAGATAGACGGAAGTGCTGTCGGATACGCTCTTTATTACCCGATATTCGGGTCATTTGCAGCAGCAGGCAGAATCTATCTTGAGGACCTCTTTGTAAAGGATGAATACCGCGGAAACGGTTTTGGCAGAACGCTGTTCATGCAGGTTGCAGAGATTGCAGCAAAAGAGGGCTATTCCGGCATGGAGTGGAGCTGCCTTGACTGGAATAAGCCCTCGATAGGATTCTATAATAAGCTGGGTGCCGCAACTGAAAGCGGACGTGTGCATTTTGATTTTGATAAAGCTGCCATGGACGCTGTCTGCAACGCATGCGGCACTGTGGGTAATACTACAGATTCTCCATCTTAATGCCCTGTGATGCATTTTCAACATCAGCCTTGAAACCAAGTGCTGATATTCTCTGGGCTCCGTTGCCCCACACTATCATCTGTTCAAGCGCATCGGACGTTGCCACTGTCACACGGTATCTTCCCTTGTTAGGCGGCGTCTGGTGCATATCATGAACTGTCTTCTCGATATACTGGTCTGCCGTCTCCGCTTCCTTTGTATACACAACATAAATGTTATGATATTTTTCAACCGAACCCGGATTCCCCTTAACCTTATATGCATCAAATACAAGAATCAGATTACAGCCCTTATAGCCCTGATAATTACAGAGTATGTCCATAAGCTTTCTTCTTGCGCTGTCCAGATTGTCCTTCGACAGCTCATTAAGTTCCGGCCATGCAAATATAATATTATATCCGTCAACGAGCAGATATTCATCAAGCGGCTCCTGCTTAGGTATATGGCGTTTTTCCGATACCCTGCCTGTCCGGTCCTGGCTTCCCGTATTGGAATATTTTCTTCCGTTATGTTTCTTGAAAAGGCTCAATTCCTCCGGCTTCTTGCGGTACGTCTGACGGAATATCTCTTCAATCTCCTCCTGTGTTATGTACTGCTCACTGCTTCTGTATGATGCGTTTTTGAGAGGAACTGCGATTCCGCCTATTTCATTTTCATTATTCACAGCATTAGCTGTATATGTGCCGCTGCCGTCATCCGGCTTCCAGCCATCTTCAACATGTGCATAGTCCCTTACCTCATACCACGGCACAACAAAACCTGCACCATGCGCACAGAACACCGAACCTGTGGGATTGGCGCTATCTGCTTCCGGGTCATAACCGCATCCGGCAATTACTTCCTCAGCATTATGGCACGGCTCATATCCCTTAAGGGTACATGTAAGCCTGCCATGCCCCCTTGTGTATGCTGTCACTTCCCTGCTGTAATCACGCATAGCTGCCGCAGGGGCGCTTCCGGTGAGAATGCATTTATCTCCCTCAGTTACCGGCGGCTGGAATTCCCCATGCATCCTTGTCACATCCGACATCGCTTTTCCTATGTTGTCAGCAGGGACCTCAAGCCTGAAATCAAACCACGGCTCAAGCAGGATATTACGCCCGCTTCTCAACCCCTGACGCACGGCGCGGTATGTTGCCTGACGGAAATCGCCGCCCTCGGTGTGCTTATCATGCGCCCTTCCCGCAATCAGAATGATTCTCACATCCGTAAGCTCTGAGCCGGTAAGCACGCCGGGATGTATTCTCTCCTCAAGATGTGTCAGAATAAGTCTCTGCCAGTTCTTATCAAGCTCATCCGAACTGCATAACGAAGCAATCTGTACGCCGCTTCCGCGCTCTCCCGGCTCCATCAGCAGATGTACCTCCGCATAATGCCTTAATGGCTCAAAATGTCCTATTCCCACAACAGGCTCTGCAAGTGTTTCCTTGTAGACAATGCTCCCCGCATCAAATTCAGCTTCGATGCCGAATCTTTCCGCAAGCGTGCTCTTAAGAATCTCCATCTGCACCTGCCCCATGACCTGAATATGAATCTCACGGCTCTCCTCCTGCCATGTGACATGAAGCTCCGGCTCTTCCTCCTCAAGCTGCCTCACCTTGCCAAGCGCAACAACCGGGTCAGTCTCATCATTAAGAATAAGGCGGTAGGTAATTACCGGTTCAAGCACCGGCGCCGAGTTCTCACTCTCAATTCCAAGTCCCTGTCCCGCAAATGTTTTCAGGAGTCCGGTTACCGCACATATATCGCCTGCCTCAACCTTTTCCGCCATCTGATAGCCCGCACCGTTATACAGACGAAGCTGGTCAGCCTTTTCCTCCCATACATTGTCTCCATCAGCACTGCAGCTGTTGCCAACCATCATCTTAACCCTGAGTGTACCGCCTGTAACCTTCATATACGTAAGTCTGACACCTGACGCATCGCGTCCTATCTTATATACCCTTGCGCCGAATTCCTCAGGATATTCCATGTTCTCAGTCATGGAATTAATTCCGTCAAGAAGTTCTGTAATTCCTTCCTCCTTAAGCGCCGAACCGAAGAAGCACGGAAAGAGCTTTCTTTCGCAGATTGCGTCATTAACAGAGTCAGCCTCTATACTGCCATTCTCAAGATATTCCTCCATAAGCTGTTCGCTGCACATTGCAAGCTCTTCTGCTGCCTCAGTCTCAGATGCTATGTCTGACGGAATCTCCATGATATTATTATCAAGCTTATGCCTAAGCTCTGTCAGAACAGCTTCCCGGTCCGTTCCCGGCTGGTCCATCTTATTTACAAATATAAACACAGGCACGCGGTATCTGCCAAGGAGCTGCCATAAAGTATGGACATCCCCCTGCACACCGTCTTTGCCGTCTATCACAAGAAGCGCATAGTCAAGCACCTGCAGAGTTCTCTCCATCTCAGCCGAAAAATCAACATGTCCCGGCGTATCAAGGATTGTTATGTCACAGTTCTTCCACGTAACTCTCGCCTGCTTGGAAAAAATCGTAATTCCACGCGCCCTCTCCATCTCGCCGTTATCAAGAAATGCGTCCTTATGGTCCACACGTCCTGCTTTTCTTATCGTCCCGCATGCATGCAGAATCCCTTCCGCAAGCGTTGTCTTACCGGCATCAACATGTGCCAGTATTCCAAGTACAATCTTCTTCATACAACTCCTTATTCCTGCTGTTCCTTACATACATCGACCCATGATACCGCACCGGCCGCATCCGAAAGCTCGTCAATCGTAAGCCGTACCGCACTGTGGTCATTTCCGGCCGCAGGATATACCGTATCAAATCTCTTAAGGCTCTCGTCAAGATAGACCTCAATCCCGTCATTGATTCCAAACGGACACACACCACCCGGAGCATGTCCCACGATTCCTTCAACCTCATCAAATGGTATCATCTTCGCCTTAACATGAAATGTGTCCTTATATTTTCTGTTATCTATCTTAGCGGTTCCTTCCATAAGAATGAGCACCGGCTTGTCACCCTGCATGAATGACATCGTCTTTGCAATCATTCCCGGCTCAACGCCCAGTGCCTGTGCCGCAAGCTCAACCGTGGCACTTGAATCCTCCAGCTCTATAATATTGTCTCCAAATCCTTTATCCTTAAGATATTTCTTTGCTCTCTCTAATGACATAACAATCCTCCATTCCGCAGGCACAAATAGCTTATACATACTTATTTATTATATTTGCTTATTACGGTTCATGCAACCCTTGACATGAACCGGAATCTTTATGCGGCAATCCGGATATGTCAGTCCGTAAAATTTTTACTGACATTTTAAAATATACTGATATACTTATCTTATAAATGCTGCATGCAGCCACAGCTTTTTGTGCCTGAGCAGACTTGAGATGTCCCGGAAACCGGGCAGGAATGGAGACCAGCTATGAGAATAGTTATTGCGATTGATTCATTTAAAGGAAGTCTTACATCATACGAAGCCGGCAACAGTATTGCTGACGGTATACGCAGTGCCATGCCTGATGCCAATATTACGATAAGACCGCTTGCTGATGGCGGCGAAGGCACAGTTGCCGCAATTACAGCCGGCAATAACGGCATCATTAAAAATATTACCGTAACCGGACCTGTCGGCAGGCCTGTAAAGAGCATGTACGGAATACTAAACAGCAACGGCTCTTCCACTGCCGTAATCGAGATGGCCAAGGCAGCCGGAATTACTCTGGTTCCCGCGGATTTTCCTGCTGATATGCGCAATCCGCTTTATACAACTACATATGGCGTGGGTGAGCTTATAAAGGATGCCATTAACGATGGCTGCCGCGATTTTATAATCGGCATTGGCGGAAGCGCAACCAATGACGGCGGCATCGGTATGCTGCAGGCTCTTGGCTTCGGTATGCTTGACGATAATGGGCGTCAGGTTCCTTTTGGTGCCATAGGTCTTAAAAATCTTAAAAACATCACAACAGATAATGCACTGCCTGAGCTTTCGGAATGCACCTTCCGTATTGCCTGTGACGTAATCAACCCTCTCTGTGGTGCCAGTGGCTGCAGTGCTGTGTTCGGCCCGCAAAAAGGTGCAACTCCCCAAATGATTGCCGATATGGACACATGGCTGGCACATTATGCGGATATCGCCGGAGACATTGCCGGAATGACATCCGGCAATGCTGATGCATGCTTCCCCGGTTCAGGTGCGGCAGGAGGACTGGGATTCGCATTTCATACATTTCTTAACGCATCACTTGAATCAGGCACACACATAATCCTTGAGGCAACCAATCTGCGCGAATATATCAGGACTGCCGATATCGTAGTAACAGGAGAAGGACGTCTTGACAGCCAGACCGTTATGGGTAAGGCACCTGCCGGCGTTGCCGCAATTGCAAAGGAATACGGAATACCTGTTATTGCATTCTGCGGATGCGCCTCAGATGATGCCGGTGTATGCAACGATAACGGAATCGACGCATTTTTCCCAATACTTACCGGCATAACTACACTTGAGGAAGCAATGTCACCTGACACCGCACGCCTTAACGCTTCTGCCACCGCGAAGCAGGTCTTCAGGCTGATAAAGGCGTTAAGCTATTCAAATAACAGATAATATCCATCCCGAAAGGTCTATTATGATACGTAAATTTAATGAAAATGATTTATTACCAATTATGCAGATATGGCTGGATTCAAATATAGATGCACATAGCTTTATTCCTGCACAATACTGGCTGGATAATGCCGATATGGTTAAGGACATGCTGCCACAGGCTGAAATATATGTATATGAAGATAACGCTTCAAAACATATAAGCGGTTTTATAGGATTAAACGAAGATTACATAGAAGGAATTTTCGTGGAAAGAACTATGCGCTCAAAGGGTATCGGCAGGCAGCTTCTGGATTATGTAAAGGCAATAAAGCCTGCTATGAGTTTAAATGTATACCAAAAAAACAGCAGGGCAGTTGCTTTTTACCAAAGGGAACATTTTGTAATCCGGTCAGAAAGTCTTGACAGCGCTACAAATGAAAAAGATTTTCTTATGGTCTGGAGTAAACTAAGGTGATGCAAGAAAGTCATGACAAAAGAGTGATGATCAAATCATATAGATATGGTATGGCAACAGCAGGTTGCTTTTCATAACATGGATTTGTCTGTATGATATGTTTATGGAGGTGACAGCTATGGAAACAAAAAATATCATTTTACAGCTTCGTACCGAAAGAGGAATGTCACAGGATGAACTTGCAGAGAAAATCATGGTGACACGGCAGGCAGTATCACGCTGGGAGAACGGAGAGACAATTCCGAATACAGAGACCCTAAAGCTTTTATCCAAAGAGTTCAATGTTTCAATCAATACACTTCTGGGCGCACCCCGCAGGCTCATCTGCCAGTGCTGCGGAATGCCTCTTGAAGACGATTCCATTATAGGCCGCGACCGCGACGGCTCATTGAATGAGGACTATTGCAAATGGTGTTATGCCGACGGAACTTACACATACAGCAATATGGACGAATTGATTGATGTCTGTGTAAAAAATATGGTAAATGAAAATATTTCAGAGGAGCAGGCACGCTCTTACCTGAAAAATCTGCTTCCACAACTGGATTATTGGAAAAGATATGAAGAACTCAGTGACAATGGACAGTTTGATGAATTCAAGCATCAGTTGGTTAACGAAATCAATGAGCTTCATATAGAAGGAATGCCTAAGCTTGATAAGCTGAATGCTCTCATCGGAAAATACGTCAATCCCGAATACACACTTCCGAATAATTCAAAAGTAAAATTTCTCAATGACCAGAAGACTTATCTTGGTAATCAGCTTGAATGTGAATTCGGTGGTGAAAGGTACTTCGGTATTGTTGCGGATATGGACTTTATTCTGATCTGCACATATGATAAAAATAACGTCAATGGAACCAACGTGACGAATCCCGAACTGATTCTTTATAAGAAGAGGTAATTCACTTTAATTTATTGGTATTTGCTTATCTATATCACAATATCACACTGCAGAAAAACAGCCCCCGCCACACAAAAGTGTGGCGGGACCTGGGCGACAGCGAAGCGTATCGCCGGGGCAGGGGGCGACAGCGAAGCGCATCGCCCCCACCATCTATAGGGATTCCCATGTGCTGATTAAGACTGTATGAAAGCGCCGGCACTTAGCGAGCCGCCGCAACAGCGGCAGGCGAGCTTAGTACCGCTGCGCCTTTCATCCAAGCGAGAGCGTGTCTTAATCAGCACTTGGGAATCCCCTCCAAAAGAGTCTCCAACGCCGCCAGAAATGCCGAATCTGTCGGGAAGTCCTTATGTCTTGCTTCATACACAAAATACGGATCATTGCCTGGTCTGAATGTAAGGAACTGCTCATGTCTTTCAAGAAAATCCGGTATTTGTGCCACATCTATCGCCGCATCCTGTTTGAAGAAAATCTCCACACGCCAGTCTTCCTTATTAACCACGCCACCCTTTATCTTACGAACATCTGCCTTGTGCGCCACTGATTTTATAAGGGCAATCGTCAGAAGATTGTTCGCCGAATGCGGAAGGTCACCGAATCGGTCAGTAAGTTCATCCTGCATATCCATCTGCTCATCACTTGTCTCAATAGCCGCAATACGCTTATATATCTCAAGTTTCTGAGCTTCTGAGCGGATATAAGTGGAAGGTATAAATGCATCCACATTAAGGTCTACAACCGTCTCAAAATCCGCGCCATTAGAGATTCCCTTAAGTTCATTGACAGCCTCGTTAAGCATTTTGCAGTACAGGTCATATCCTACCGCTGCCATGTGGCCGTGCTGCGCTTCTCCAAGTACATTACCGGCACCACGTATCTCAAGATCCTTCATTGCAATCTTAAAGCCTGAACCAAGCTCAGTGAATTCCCTGATTGCATGAAGCCTCTTCTCCGCAACCTCCTTCAGCATCTTCCCCCTGCGGTACAGAAGGAATGCATAAGCAGTCCTGTTAGAACGTCCCACACGCCCGCGGAGCTGGTATAGCTGCGACAGTCCGAGATTTTCTGCATCCTCGATAATCATTGTATTAACATTGGAAATGTCCAGACCCGTCTCAATGATTGTCGTTGATACAAGAACGTCTATGTCACCATTTATAAAATCATACATAATAGCTTCCAGCGTCTTCTCGTCCATCTGTCCGTGCGCATACGCGACATTGGCATCCGGAACAAGCTGCTGTATACGGCTTGCAGCCTCATCAATATTACGCACCCTGTTATACACATAATATACCTGTCCGCCTCTTGCCAGCTCTCTGTTGATTGCCTCACGCACCATCTCATCATTCTGCTCAGTTACAAATGTCTGTATAGGCATTCTGTCAACCGGAGGCTCCTCAAGCACACTCATATCCCTTATTCCGACAAGGCTCATGTGAAGCGTACGCGGAATAGGTGTTGCACTGAGCGTAAGGACATCAACATTTTCCTTAAGCTTCTTAATCTTCTCCTTGTGTGACACGCCAAATCTCTGTTCCTCGTCAATGATAAGCAGCCCCAGATCCTTATACTCAACATCCTTAGATAACAGCCTGTGGGTTCCGATTACAATATCAACCATACCCTTCCTGAGATCAGCTATCGTCTGCTTAATCTCCTTCGGTGTCCTGAATCTTGACAGCATCGCCACCTTAACAGGGAAATCCTTCATTCTCTGTTCAAATGTGTTAAAATGCTGCTGCGCAAGTATCGTTGTCGGTACAAGGTACGCAACCTGCTTACCGTCCTGGACAGCTTTGAATGCCGCTCTTATGGCGACCTCCGTCTTACCATAGCCGACATCACCACATATAAGTCTGTCCATAATCTTTGTACTCTGCATATCATGCTTTGTATCTTCAATTGCCGCAAGCTGGTCAGAGGTCTCCTCGTAAGGGAACATCTCCTCAAACTCACGCTGCCACACCGTATCCTCGCCAAACTGGAAACCCTGCTCATTCTGGCGTTTTGCATACAGCTCCACAAGATCCTTTGCGACCTGCTCAACAGCAGTCTTAACCTTGGATTTTGTCTTGCCCCATTCCTGACTGTTAAGCTTGTTAAGCTTTGGCTTTCTCGCATCAGCCCCTGCGTACTTCTGCAATACATCAAGCTGTGTTGCAAGAATGTAAAGCGTATCTGTTCCGCTGTATTCAATCTTTATATAATCTCTCTCTATTCCCTCTACTTCAATCTTCTCGATACCGCGGTATATTCCAAGACCGTAATTTTCATGTACAACATAGTCACCTATGGCAAGCTCGTTAAAGTCAGCAATCGCCTTACCGTTGTACTGCTTCTTTCTGCGCTTCTTATCTTTCTTTTCCTGTCCGAATATATCACTTTCGGCAATGACAACAAACTTAACTATCGGATATTCAAAACCTTTGTGTATGTTGCCGTAAGTTACCATAATCTCGCCTTCAACAAGAGCTTTGTCATAATCCTCGCTAAAATATGAATCTATCCCGTTATCACGCAGATCATCAACCATGCGCATCGCACGTGTTCTTGAGTTCGATATGAGCACAATCCTGTAGCCGGATTTTTTATATTTTTTGAGGTCTGCAACAAGATACTCAAAACGGTTATTGTATGAACTTATACTCTTTGAATCCACCTTAAAATGTTCGGCAATATCAAGCCCCTTCGGTTTATATTCAAGAGTTGACACCACAAGCAGCCTGCGGCAGTTCACCTTCGCATATATCTCGCGGCATGTAAATATCATATCCGCCTGACTTGGAATTATATAGCCCTTCTCAAGCCTGTTCTTCGTGCTGTCGGTGAATTCAAACTCGACAAGCTCCATGCGCTCCGCAATTCTGTTAGGCTCATCAAGCACAAACAGCGTTGTCTCCCTGTCAAAATACTCAATAAGCGACACTGTATCCTTTACAAATGAATGCACAAATTTGTCTATATCAGTTGTCTCATTGAAATTATCGGGAATTGCCTTAAGCCTCGACAATTCCTCATATTTGTCAGCTTTTTTGAAAATGTCCGCCTGCTTTGCGACTTCATCATTAATGGCAGCAACACCGTCATCTATCTCCGCCTGTGTAAGTACATATTCCGTTGCCGGATATATCGTCACCTTCTGAAGCCTCTCGATTGAACGCTGGCTCTCCACATCAAATGAACGAATTGAATCTATCTCATCATCCCACAATTCAATTCTTACCGGTGTCTCGTCGGTAAGCGGGAAGATGTCAATGATTCCGCCACGTACTCCGAACTCTCCCGGTGCCTGCACCTGTCCCATATTCTCATATCCGAGCAGCACAAGCTGCTTCTTAAGCTGTGCGAGGTCAACAATTCCTCCCTCTTCAAATGTCAGAATTCCCGACTCAAGCTTTTCCCTTGTCATAAGCATATCGGCACAGCCGTCTATCGTTGTGACAACCGTGAGGTCGCCTTCATTTTCAATGATTGCCCTTATGGCCTTCATTCTCTGTGCTGTAAGCTCGTTGCTTCTGATATCGGCACTGTAGAATATAAGATCCTTTGCCGGATAGAACACCGTATTTCTGTTGAAGAAGCGGCTGTCATCCACAATCTCCCTTGCCTTTGCCTCATCATACGTTATAATTACACGACAAAAAGCATCGGCTCCGAGCGCCTGTATCATATGCGCTTTACCGGAGTCAATGCACCCGCTGAGCATCATGGCGCTGCCCTGTACCGACAGCCCCTTTGTTATGCTCTCATATCCCGCCAGTTCATGTATCGGCTCATTAAATACTTTACTTTTATTCTTACTTTGCATTGAACTCATTCATGCCTTCCTCAATACCACGGTCAAGTACTACCGGCACAGCCTTAACTGCTTTGTCGATTCCTGCCCTGACATCATCGAGCTGCTCCTTCGGAAAATGACCAAGCACCCAGTCAGCAAGATCATAATTCTTAGGCTTGTCACCCACGCCCACTCTTATTCTTGAAAACTCCTCTGTACCAAGATGTGCTATTATACTCTTGATTCCGTTATGTCCGCCGGCACTTCCCTTCGGTCTCAGGCGCAGCCTGCCGACATCCAGGCATATATCATCATATATCACCAGAACATTATCAACATCTTCCTTATAATAATCGAGCACCTCTCTTAAGCACTCTCCGCTGTTATTCATAAATGTCTGTGGCTTCACCAGAAGAACTTTATTGCTTCCGATCATTCCTTTACCGCATATTCCCTTGTGCTTTGCCATATCCATATTAATGTTATATGCGTCCGCAAGCTCGTCTATTACTGCAAATCCAATATTATGCCTTGTTCCCTCATACTGTTTTCCGGGATTACCAAGTCCTGCTATTATATACATATCTGCTCCTATCTGCGCTTCTTTGTCCCACGCTTCTGTCTGCGTGACTTTTTCATGTTCTTCTGCCTATATACCATTGAGCTTACAAATGCTGCAGCCAGTGCTATCACAAGCATTACCGCTATCATTAAAATAATTGTTATTCCGACTTTTTCAAGGAACTGCGGAACCTTGTCAGGTGATGATTCTCCAACAGGTACTCCGTACTGCAATTCATATTCAGCCTTTGCCTTTGACTCCTCTTCAGCCTGCTTCTTTGCCCTGCGCTCCTCCGCCTGCTGCCTTGCCTGCTTTTCCTGCTCCTCATATGATGTAATATGCTCCATCATATCATTGCCGGTATCTTCTCCCACAGTAGTCCTGTAAAGTCCAAAATCCGAAATACTGTACTCATAGGTATCAGATACATAGAACCAGCACCACTGCTGTGACACATGCTTTTTATATGCCGCCGTTGCAGCCTCAAGCGCCGTCCTTCCTCCAAGGTTGTCAAGCGGCTGTCTGCAGTCAAGCTTAATCTTATTCTCTCCATACAGATGTATATATGTCTTGGCAACATTCCACACTCCGTATTCTGCCGCAGATTCAGGATATTTATCCGAATCCATGCTGACAGTAACCGCCTCCTGCATCGCAGCAGAGGTAAGCTTATGTGTGCCGTGTCCGTACTCACCATCCGTATCCTGTGCCACACAGACCTGCGGCTTGAATCTTCTTATCTGCTCCACAACAAATGCTGCTGCTTCATCATGTCCATACAGCTTTTCTGCCGCCGCAAGGTCATCCGCATATTGGTCGGGAAAATCACCGTTAACCGGATAATGCCTTACTCCAAGCTCCCACAGTCCGTCAAGCTTCTCATGCTCACGAATTACCGTCCCGCCAAAATAATTAGAGAAATATACAACCTGTACATCAAGCTTATCCTCACCCGCATACTGTGCAAGAACTCCTCCAAGAAAAAGTATCTCATCATCCGCATGTGTTGAGAGCACAAGCATATCCGCCCTTGCACACTCAGGCTCCCACACCTGTACGTCATCAGGCAGTGTTCCCGCTGAATATGCATCAATATTACATATCTTTTCCTTCTGTGATAATTCTATAACCGCTGATGCTGTTCCCTCAGGAATCTCCACATATTCATGCAGAAATGCATTCCGGCCGCATTTCTTAGTACCGCCGTCATATGTAAGTGTCCATTCTCCCGGTCTTGCCGCCCATGTTATGTACAGTCCGTATATTCTGTCATTTGCATCGGCCGGCGTAATCGTCAATGTATTATCTGCCGTAAATGTTATCGACGTTGAATATGAACCATCCTTTATCTTTGCCGTTGACTCCTTATTGGCAGGTACTATATTTATATTGACCTTTGACGCCTGAACCGAAGAGTCCGCTCCGGTCTTCTGCTCTGCAGTCTGTGCTGTATGCTCTGTCGCCTGTGCTGTATGCTCTGCTGCCTGTGCTGTCACAGCTCCGGTCATACATATGCCGGCCGTCACTGCTGCTGTCATCGCTGCCGCTGTCACTGCCTGCATTATTTTTCTTTTGATATTACGAATATCCATCATTATATATATCCTTCCAATCTTCCGATTATATTCTGTCTATTACCTCTATAAGCTCTCTCATGCTGTCAATTATATACCCGGCCCCGGCATCCTCCAGCTGCTGCCTTGAAGCATTGCCGTATGTAACGCCGCATGTGTGCGTTCCCGCATTCTTTCCCATTGCAACATCCATTGGCATGTCTCCGATAACCAATGCCTCACATGCATTGTATCCAAGCTCTTCCAGTGTCTTTAGAACCGGCTCAGGGTCAGGCTTAAGTTTTCCGGTATCATTGCCGCCAAGAATATATGGAAAATATTCCGCAATTCCCATGTCATCAAGGAATCCCTTCAGCGACGGCGTATTTCTTGATGATGCAATCGTGGTCACAACCTGTGTTTGATTCAGTCTCTCTAACACGTCCTTCACATCAGGAAATATCTCCGGCGGCATAAGCTTTCTTATCTGCTCGAATTCCTGCCTGTATATAGTAACACATTCATCAATCTTTTGCTCTTCCAATTGCGGATATATCATCTCAAATCCTGTCTTTGCAGAGAAGCCTATCGTAGATGCACACGTTCTTTCATCCGCTACCTCAAGTCCCATCTGACGCATCGTCTTCTGCTTTGCAGCAACAATGGCTTTTCTCGTATCCGCAATCGTACCGTCAAAATCAAATATTGCTAATTTTATGCTCACAAGACACTCCTTTTTCAACATTCAATCCCATTTTAATGCCGTTATCCAATACGATAAATTTTAGCAAACGCAGTATAAAAACTCAAGCCATTTACATGATAAATATACACTCTTATAAGTTACATGGGATGATCCCGTTCCTGACCGCGGATATGGTGTCGTATCCCGTTACACATATTTCCTCATATCTCCGCAACAGATGAGCCGTAATCATACATATGATCATCCAGAACGAATCCACTACTGGATTAATTAATATAAGGCCGCTCAGCTATAAGACTACCGGACGATAAATTTCAAAATCAGAGACAACAAACAGAAAGCAGCACCGGCGATTAATCAGCCGGTGCTGCTTTCTGTTAGCATATTTAGGAGGTTATGCTCATGATAATTCTTCATCAGGAGTGCTATTATAAGCCTCTATAATAGCATTCTGGAGTAACTGTCTTGTTGCTGAAGTAATAGGATGCGCAATATCCTTATACTCGCCATCTGATGCCTTACGGCTTGGCATAGCTACAAATAACCCCTTGTCACCATCAATAACCTTGATGTCATGTACCACAAATTCTCCATCAATTGTTACCGATACAACTGCCTTCATCTTGCCCTCGTTGGCAATCCTGCGTACTCTTATGTCTGTGATATTCATTGTATCCCCCTTTATTATTGATTAAGAAAAGTATGAAATACCATTCTCAATAACTATCTTTGGTTCACTCTCTTCCCCTACATGCCTTGTGTTGGCCTTTATCGTGCCGTTACTCTCAACAATACAGTTCTCAATGTATGCATTGTCGCCGATATATGTATTATTAAGTATAATCGAATTCTTAATTACACTGTTATTGCCAATATAGACTTTCTTAAACAGTACTGAATTCTCGACCATACCGTTTATTATACAGCCGCTTGCTACCAGACTGTTCTTGACATTAGCACCATAATTATACTTAGCCGGAGGCAGGTCATCTACCTTGGAATATATATCCGGATATTCCTTAAAGAAATAATTGCGGATATCCTTATTAAGGAAATCCATATTCGTCTTATAATACGAATTAACCGTTGATATATTGCTCCAGTATGTATCAAGCTTATATCCGTATATTCTCTTCAGATTCTTATATCTGACAAGAATATCTTTTACAAAGTCATGTCTGTCTTCCTCAGCTGCTTTCTCAATCAGTTCAATAAGAAGACGTCTTCTTATTACATATACTCCGATAGATGCAGTTGTAAGATTAGTCTCTATAGGCTTCTCATCTATCTCTGTGATTCTGCCTTCCGGAGACATGCTTACAAGTCCGAATCTCTTAAGGTCCTCCTTATCATCGAGCTTCTTGACAACCATAGTAATGTCTGCTTTCTTCTCGATATGATATTCAAGTACCTTACCATAATCCAGCTTATAGACACCATCGCCTGATGCTATAACTACATATGGTTCATGACTTGTCTTAAGAAAATGCAGATTCTGATACAGTGAATCTGCCGTTCCTCTGTACCAGTAGCTGCTGTCTGCCGTTATTGTCGGAGTAAATACAAACAGTCCGCCCTGCTTACGTCCAAAATCCCACCACTTTGATGAACTCAGATGCTCATTCAGTGAACGTGCATTGTACTGTGTTATTACAGCAACTTTGCTTATGTGTGAATTAGACATATTGCTTAATGCAAAATCAATGCTGCGGTAGCTGCCTGCAATGGGCATTGCCGCTATAGCTCTCTTATTAGAAAGCTCTTTCATCATCTTATTATTGCCGCCTGCCAAAATAATTCCTATAGCTCTCATTCATCCTCACCTGCCTTAATAATTATTCCGCCTCCCGGAAGCATTCCATCCGTATAATCCTCAGGCACCGTAACGCCTGATATCGCGGTATTCTTACCAATCTTAATTCCGTCAGGTATGACTGAATTCTCACCTATAGTAACAAGCCCTGAATTGTAAATCTTCGGCTTCTCCACATTCGGCACTTCTTCTCCGACACCGAGCTGGGTATTCTCGCCAATATCTACATTCTCTGCAATAATTGCCTTATTGATTACGCTGCCTTTCTTAACAACAGATCCCTGCATAATAATGGAATCACGCACAACAGCCCCCTCTTCAATCGTTACGCTCGTACCGATTACACTGTTATATACCTGTCCGTATATCTCTGAGCCTTCTCCGATTATACTCTTCTCAATATATGCATCCTTAGATACATACTGTGGAGGAAGTGCATCCGTCTTAGTATATATCTTCCAGAATTCCTCATACAGATTAAATACGGGAATTATGTCAATAAGCTCCATGTTAGCCTCCCAGTAAGAACTGAGTGTACCGACATCCTTCCAATATCCGTTATATTCAAATGCAAATATTCTCTTATTATTCTCAAAGCAGTATGGAATTACATGCTTGCCAAAATCACATCCCTGCTGGTTCTTAAGCTTAATAAGCGCTTCCTTAAGGACCTTCCAGCTGAATATGTAGATGCCCATTGAAGCAAGATTACTCTTTGGATGTTCCGGCTTCTCTTCAAATTCTGTGATTCTGCTGTCCTTATCGGTAACAACCACACCGAACCTGCTTGCTTCTTCCATAGGAACAGGCATTGCCGCTATCGTAATGTCTGCATTGTTAGCTTTATGGTAATCAAGCATTATCTTGTAGTCCATCTTGTAAATGTGATCACCTGACAGAATCAGCACATAATCCGGATTATATGTCTCCATATACTCAAGATTCTGATAAATGGCATTAGCCGTTCCTGTATACCACTCACTATTAGTACTTCTCTCATATGGTGGAAGTACTGACACACCTCCGACGTTCCTGTCGAGATCCCAAGGGATACCGATTCCGATGTGCGTGTTGAGGCGGAGCGGCTGATACTGTGTAAGAACACCTACTGTATCTATCCCTGAATTAATACAGTTGCTTAATGGAAAATCAATAATCCTGTACTTTCCCCCAAAAGTAACCGCCGGCTTTGCAACCTTGGCTGTAAGCACTCCAAGTCTGCTGCCTTGTCCACCTGCCAAAAGCATGGCAATCATTTCTTTCTTAATCATGCCGCATAACCTCCCAACTTTTATGCCGCCCAAAACTTATATTTGCACCGCACTTTTAATATGTGTTAATTATATCACATACTACATTTTAAGTAAAAAGAAATTTTGTAATTTTTCCAAAATTTTTAATAATTTTTATCAACATTTTGCGCTATAATGTGTATACTTTAAATACAATTCAGCATTAATCGTGTAATGTGCATACAATGCATCAATACATATTGGACAAATTTCTTTTACATATATATAATATACTCAGTTTATAAGATGTATGCTTATTTACATTTACTTATTTATTAATGCAGCTTTTTGTTTTATAATTATTTTATAAGTTATTTTATTCAGATGCATACAGAATTGATATATGTGCGCTATGCACAGGAATGGAGATTTTATGTACAAAATTAATTTTGATAATCCCATACATGTTCATTTTATAGGAATAGGCGGAATCAGCATGAGCGGTCTTGCTATGATTCTCTGCAATAAGAATTTCACCGTATCGGGATCAGACTCAGCACGCAGTCCTCTTACAACGCATCTTGAGTCACTCGGATGCCACATTGCTTATCCACAGAGCGCAGACAACATAACACCGGATATTGATCTTGTAGTATATACGGCTGCAATCCATCCGGATAACCCTGAATACGCCCAGGCAGTCAGGGCCGGTATTCCAATGATGGCAAGGGCTGAGCTTCTCGGTCAGATAATGGCTAACTATAAGACCGCTGTTAACATTGCCGGTACACATGGCAAGACAACTACAACCTCCATGCTTTCAGAGATTCTTCTCGCCGCCGATGCTGACCCTACAATATCTGTCGGCGGAATTCTCAAAGATATAGGCGGCAATATAAGAATTGGCCGATCAGACCTTTTTGTTACCGAAGCATGCGAATATACCAACAGTTTCCTTTCATTTAATCCAACAATGAACATTATTCTTAATGTTAAGGAGGATCATCTTGATTTCTTCAAGGATCTTGCTGACATACGTGCATCTTTCAGACGCTTTGTTGAGAGGCTTCCTGAAGGCGGAACACTTATCATCAACAGTGATATCGAGGATTATGAGTATTTCTGTAAAGGGCTCAATGTGAAGGTTATCACGGTAGGTTCCGATCCTGACAAGAGTACCTACAGTGCCCGCGGAATAGCCTATGATGACCTTGGTCGCTGTCATTACACACTCCTTAAGAACGGGGAGCCTTATGGAATCGGTGAGGAATCTTCAATTGACCTGATGGTTCCGGGAATACACAATGTATACAATTCACTTGCTGCGATTGCTGCAGCTCTTGAACTTGATATTCCTATTGCCGCAATTAAGAAAGGGCTTGCTGAATTCTACGGAACTAACCGCAGATTTGAGCGCAAAGGCGTCTTCAACGGCGTAACTGTTGTCGACGATTACGCACATCACCCTGATGAGATAAAAGCTACCCTCGCTGCGGCAGGCCATTATCCGCACAAGACATTGTGGGTTGCATTCCAGCCGCACCTTTATTCAAGAACCAGGCTGCTTCTTGACCGCTTTGCTGCTGAGCTTTCCGCTGCCGACAAGGTAATTCTTGCGGATATTTACGCTGCAAGAGAGACCAATACTTACGGAATAAGCTCGGAAGACCTTATGAATAAGATTAAGGCTCTCGGAACCGAATGCTATTATTTCCACACTTTCGATGAAATAGAAAAATTTTTACAAAAAAATTGTATCAACGGTGATTTGTTGATAACAATGGGTGCAGGAGACATTTACAAAGTTGGTGAAGATCTCGTGAAATAGCCATAATACCAAGCCTTGCGGGGCTTGGTATTTTTTTATGCTTTTTCATTCACGTACTTATCCACAACTTCCACAATTTTTTACAATATATTTACACATTTGATGCATTTTTTTTGCACACAAAATGTGCATTACTTTTTTATCATTTTTATCAAGTATTTTGGTATTTTTGCAAACTTTCCACGGAGTTATCCACATTATCCACAATTTTTCTGCTGTTAATGGTGGATAAGTGCCCCTATTTTCTTTTTTTCCACAGTGTGCTATTATACGTTCATCAAATATAGCATTGAGGAATTTACATCATGAGACCACTTACTTTACAATCCAGAATTACGCTTAATTACACACTTGTACCTGACTATTTTTTAGATAATTACATGCCTAAGGCAAGTGGTGAATTCGTTAAGATATACTTATATATATTGAGATGTCTTGGCTCAGGCACACCAGCCGCTGCATGTGATGTTCTTAAGAATGGCTGTGCTTCATACTCAGGCAGTGATGACTGCTTCTGCGTCTCTTTTCTTGCAGACAGGCTTAATCTTACTGAGAACGATGTTATGCGTGCACTTAAGTACTGGGAGAATGAAGGTCTTCTGATTCTTACATATGCTAATGCTTCATCAGGCAGCGGAGCATCCGATGGTGAACTGACAGGCATCACACTTGCAGATATTACAATGTCCGTTGAAGACACTTTTGGCACTGCTGCCAATGAGACAGCGGTGACCAGCCAGACAACTGCTCCGGCTGCAATGATATCAGCTCCCGAAGTGTCTGTTCCTGAAGTATCTGTTCCTGAGAAGCCTTCATATACGGCAGCACAGCTTAAGGAATTTGCTGCCAATGAAGAGTTAAGCCAGCTTCTCTATATTGCCCAGATGTATCTTGGCAAGACGCTTACAGCCACTGAGACTAATTCGATGATTTTCTTCTACGATACTTTGAAGATGTCTGCCGATGTAATAGAATATCTTCTTGAATACTGCATTTCCAAGGAACACAGAAGTATGCGCTATATAGAGAAGGTTGCGATTGACTGGGCTGAACATGGTATATCATCTCTTAAAGAGGCAAGGGAATATTCTGACAGTAAGTCCGAGGACATGTTTGCCGTTATGAATGCATTCGGAATAACAGGACGCAGCGCCGCCAAAGTAGAGCGCGATTATATCCGCAAGTGGCGTGAAACATACGGCTTTAACACTGATATAATTGTAGAAGCATGCAGCCGTACAATTAAGTCTACACATCAGCCAAGCTTTGAATATGCCGATTCTATTCTCACACAGTGGAATGAACGCCGCATAAAGTCCGTTGATGACATTAAGGCTCTTGACGCCGAGTATGACAAGACACGTAAGGCCTCCGCTGCTGCATCTGCCGGTAATTCCACGGGACAGGCCTCAAGAAGCAAGTCTGCCGGCAATAACAGATTTAACAATTTCTCACAGAGAGATTATAATTACGATGAGCTTGAGACACAGTTTGTAAGCCGCGAGCTTGTTTAAACAGGATATAAGCAGGAGGACATATGTCACTTACCAATTCGCAGCATGACGCAATAATGAGAATATATGGCAATATACAGACGCGCAACCGTCACATTCATGATGAACGCGTTGAAGAAGTCTATGCGGCATGCCCGCGTATACCTGAGATTGAGAACGAGATAATAGACCTCTCCGCAAGAAGTGCACCTATTATAATACGCGGTGACGAAGGTGCAATGGAAGAATACAGGCGCGAGCTTGCGAGGCTTAATAATGAACATGAGCGTCTGCTTGCAGTATCAGGCTTTCCTAAGGATTATCTTGCTCCGATATATGACTGTCCTGTCTGCCACGATACCGGGCTTGCAGATGGCAGACAGTGCGCATGTTTTAAGAAAAAGGTTGTGGACATGTTTTACATGCGTTCAAACCTCAAGAACATTGTTGCTTCCGAGAATTTCGGAACCTTTTCATTTGACTGGTATTCTAAGACCGATATTGATAAGACTACCGGACTTTCTTCTTATGATAATATGAAGAATGTAATGTCGATATGCCGCCAGTTTATTAATGATTTTGACAAGGGCTTCCATAATCTTCTTATATACGGAGCCCCTGGTGTCGGCAAGACATTTCTCTCCAATTGTATTGCCAAGGAGCTTCTTGATTCATCACACAGCGTAATCTATCTCACTGCCGTTGAACTGTTTGATGCATTTGGCAATTTTAATGATGAGGATGATGACGAAGGTACTGCCGTTGAGTATATTCTCGACTGTGACCTTCTTATAATAGATGACCTTGGAACTGAGCTTTCCAATTCATTTACCAACTCGAAGCTGTTCTACTGTATTAACGAACGCATGCTCAAGCGCAGGGCCACGATAATATCTACCAACCTTAGCCTTGGAGATCTTAGCAGTGTATATTCTGAACGCCTTATGTCGAGAATAACAAGTACGTACACAATTCTTAAGGTATTCGGAAAGGATATACGTCTCCAGAAGCGCAGCAGGCAGCTTAACACAGGCCGCTAATAGCCTGATATTGATTTATACTGCTTATTTATACTGCTATTGACTTATACTGCCAATATGATAATATTAATGATGTATGCTTTTTTGCATCTTTAAATTATAATAACACTAATATTTACATTTCACATGGAGGACAAACACATGCCACGCGACGAACGTCACACAGAAACTATCCCTGTTGGTGCTCTGGGTATTATCCCAACAGTCAGCTGCCAGTCACTTGGCGAGAAGGTTAACAACTATCTCGTACAGTGGAGAGAGCAGCGCGAGAATGAGCACACAGGTACTCTCGCTTTCACAGGTTACAGAAGGGACTCCTACATCATAGATGCCAAGACTCCACGTTTTGGTTCAGGTGAAGGCAAGGGCGAGATTAACGAGACTGTAAGAGGTTACGATATCTATATCATGGTTGATGTCTGCAACTACAGCCTCACATATTCACTCAGCGGCAACATTAATCATATGTCTCCTGATGACCACTATCAGGATGTTAAGAGAATTATTGCTGCCTGCGGCGGTAAGGCTAAGAGAATTAACGTAATCATGCCTTTCCTTTATGAAAGCCGTCAGCACAGACGTTCAAGCCGTGAGTCTCTTGACTGTGCACTTGCACTTCAGGAGCTTACGAGCATGGGTGTTGATAACATAATTACATTTGATGCACATGACCCACGTGTACAGAATGCTATTCCTCTTAACGGTTTCGAATCAGTACAGGCTACTTACCAATTCATTAAGTACCTGCTTCTCGGAATTGATGACCTTCAGATTGATTCTGATCACATGATGATTATCAGCCCTGATGAGGGTGGTATGAGCCGTGCAGTATATTTTGCCAACGTACTTGGAATTGATATGGGTATGTTCTATAAGAGACGTGACTACACAAGAATCGTTAACGGACGTAATCCTATCGTTGCTCATGAGTTCCTTGGCTCAGATGTTGAGGGCAAGGATGTTATCATCATTGATGATATGATTTCATCAGGTGACAGTATTCTTGACGTTGCAACAGAGCTTAAGCGCCGCAAGGCAAGACGTGTATTCGCATGTGCTACATTCGGTCTGTTCACTAACGGATTCAAGAAGATTGATGAAGCTTATGAGAATGGTATTATTGACCACATTCTCACAACTAACCTTGTATACCAGCCGGAGCAGCTTCTTACAAAGCCTTGGTATATCAATGTTGATATGAGTAAGTATATCGCTCTTCTTATCGATACACTTAACCACGATGCTTCTATCAGCGATATTCTTAACCCTGTTGAGAGAATCCAGAAGAGAGTTAATGAGTATAACGAAGCTCACAAGCATTAATATTCTTTCTGTCAACAAATATTAATAATTATATCAGATGAATAAAACTGCCGTTATACAAGTGCGTTATTATCGCCACTGTATTACGGCAGTTTTCATATTTATATTACTTCATATTTATACTACATTCATTACACTTCTGCTATCAGCTTCACCACTGTTGCCACAAAAGGCACCACAAACATTGCAATCACAAACAGTACCCACATAATGATAAACACAACCGCAAATGTCCTGCTCAGCTCATGGCTTATGCTAATCTCTCTCTGCGATGCAAATGAACATGCTGCTACAAGAATCAGGAATGTAAATACACTTACTGCCATTCCGGTCTGTGTTCCAGCCGGAGTAAATGTCATCTCAACGGTATTATTGCCATTCTCAAGCATTACCCCCATCATCATTCCTCCGGCAACCGGTACGATTGAAGTACTGTTTCCGTTAGTCTCTGCATCCCAGTTATCATCATATCTGACCGGCAGCAAAAGCATGCTCCTTCCATCCTGTGCATTGGCAATAATCTTAATCTCATTGCCGTGCTTGACTCTGTATAATGATGCACTAAGTCCTTTATTGCTTTTCATCATATTACATACTACTGAAAGGCGTCCCATATCAAGCACGCCTGCATCAATACCGGCAATATCCGGAATTGCATCATTACCTGCCATATCATTAACCGCTATTTCAACTTCTTCATTCTCAAATATTCCAAGATAAAGAAGCCGCGGGCTGTCGTCAGGTCCGTACAGCGTATTATTAAGCGCTCCCGCCTTTGGGACTGCCGTAACATTACCGTTTGCGGATACATTTACGGGAATATCCGTATCCAGTCTTATATACAATGCCTTCCTTCCGTCAATACTGACTGTGTAACTGCCGGAATCTGATTCTGTAATATGCGCTTCTGATACTATGTCCTCGTCTCTTCCGGTTATCGCACGATAGATAACATTATTAATGTCTATCCAGCTGTCATATGAATGTGATATCTCATAACCTTCAATATCCGGAACCACCGTCATGGCATATGGCAGTGTATATATGGAATCATATAATCTGAATCCGTCATATTCATTCAGATTCTTATACAAAGCCGTGTCTTCATCTGCCCTGCTTACAATCTGTGTTATGTGAAGAACCGCATCTGAGAATACAGTTCCGCCGACATCTGCATTTGTCTTATTATACACTCCGTATCCCAGCTTCTCCGCCATTCCATTCCTGCAATATGAGTCAAAATCGCTTGAAACCGTAGGTCTCTGAAATACCGTTGAATAATTCGTTCCAAGGCTCATATCCGGACTCCTGATTCCATCTGTGGATGATGAGCTTACATCCAGACCGTTAGCTGCACTGACCGCCTGAATCGCATAGTTGGCACTCTGCTCCGAACTGAAATCATAGAATCGCGGCGTTCCTATCATTGCATATGCACCGGCAAAAATCTCTATTGCAACAGTTACATAACAGCATTTTGCGCAGAATACCCTTTTGTTAATCAGGCAGACCGCTATATTAAACACCAGCATCACCGTGAATACAAAGACAAAATACAAAAGCGCGTGAAATGTCTCATTAAGCTCAAGCTTATTATATATATATGCCCATATTGCACACTGCACCATTCCTGCAAGCAGATAAACAAGCCTCTCAAGCGGTTCAAACACTGCTTCAACATTGTACTCCGTATTCTTTTTTCCGGTTTTCTCTATATTGAGCGGCTTGCCGGCAAAATATGCACCTGTACTTATAACAGCAAATGCAGTTATAAATCCAAAATGGACGCTGTATCCCGAGTACTCCTTAAGATTCCATATTCTTTCCGTCTTATCAATAATAAGAGGAATCAGCGTTATCAAAAGCGAGATAAGCATATATCTTGTTATGCGTACTTCCTTCTTGTACTTAATAACTCCTATAATAATCATTGCAAATGCAAATGACATCCCATACAGAATCATAAAGTGCTGGAATATTCCAAGCTGCGAGACATACAGCTCCGATGTTATCGTCTCGTAATACTTCGTCCATATGCTCCGTCCTGCTGCCTGACTGCCTTCCCACATCTTTATCGCACAAGGCAGTACTGCAAACGCCGCGAGCCCGGCACCGGCAAGTGTTGACACTGTTATTCCGCCAACAAGCCTGCCTGCGGCATAAGCCTTTTCATTAAGCCTCAGGTCTCTGCGCATTCCGATTACAACGATTGCATATATTCCCGTAATTATACCGGCATATAACAATGCCATCATTCCAAGTCCGCTATTCATAATCAGCATGACTGCCGTCATTATTATGTAAAACAGCCTGCCTCCGCCCTCCTGCATCTTATTATATGCAAGCATAAAGAGCGGAAATACTGCTGCAACGTCCATCCATGGTGAGAAACATGAAGCATACAAAAGAACGTATCCGCTGAAGGAATACATTATTGAAAATAATGCCTTGAATGAATATGGCGTTCCCGAGAATCTCTTGTCATGATTCAGAAAGAAGTACATTGCAACCGACATGCACGCCATCTTTATTATTGTCATTACCGGAATAAATCCCAGTATATGGCTTCTCGGCACAAGATATAACAGCAGATTGAATGGGCTTGACATTGAAAATACCGATTTCATTGCCGACAGATCAGTTCCCATTCCCATCTGAAGACTATAAACAGAAGATGCCCTGCCATGCAGGACATCCCAAATAAGGCTGTACATCGGTACAACCTGATGCATATTGTCATTATAACCAAAGCCCATCTGTCCGAACGGATAAATCTGCTTGATTATCATAATCAGAATCATGCTAAGACTTGTAACAACCGGTGGTATCAGGTATGAATAAATCCTGGCATTTTTACGATTACCATTAAACATGTGTAACTATGCACTCACTTTCTCCATGAATGATTATGTTCTTCTTACCTGCAGTAACGAAAAAGCTCTCCCCGGCTTTGAATTCAAGAGTCCTTGAATCCACAGTTATGCTGCCTCTTCCGCTTACGAATATTACTGAGATAAATGAAGCGTCATCAACCATTATCTTTGCCTCATCTTTGACCGCATACTTAAAGCACTCAAAGTATTTGCACTGTACAAGCCTTTCCATCTCGTAATTATCATTCTGTACGAGAATCTCCTGCTTGTTGTTATTGCGCACATATGGTTCAACATCAACCACATCAAGTGCCTTCTCAAGATGAAGCTCCCTAAGATTGCCATATTTGTCACGCCTGTCATAATCATACAGACGATATGTGCTGTTGGAATTCTGCTGTATCTCACAGATGAGTATTCCGGCACCTATTGCATGGATAGTTCCTGCCTTGATAAATACTACATCACCTTTCTTGACCTTAACTTCATTAAGAATCTCAGTGATTGTATTATTGGCAATTCTGTCACGTATCTCTTCCTTGGTTGTCTTTCTCTTAAGTCCGCAATACAGGCTTGCTCCGGGCTCGCAGTCAAGTATATACCATACTTCATTTTTACCATACTCACCCTCAACCTCAAGTGCATATTCATCATCCGGGTGAATCTGTACGGACAGCGGCTGCTTTGCATCTATAAACTTTATAAGAATCGGAAATCTGTCAAGCGCCTGACACTTCCATCCGAGTGCCTCCTTGCCTATTCTTCTCAGATAGTCATTGAAGAGCATTCCTCTGTATCTTCCTTCAGCTATTCTGCTCTGTCCGTCAGGATGTGCCGATAACTCCCAGCTTTCCGCAATGATATCATAGTCACATTTTTTGCCGAATACAGTACGTAGCTTGGTTCCGCCCCACAGATTATCCTTGAATGCCGGGTCAAGCTTTACTATATCCGATACGGGACCACTGTTATTATTGTCCTGTCCGTATATCTTGACCATATCGTTATCTGTAAGCATATCACCTATGCCTACCTCAATTATTACAACATTCTTATCTGTATGGTTGGCAACCTTGTGCTGCATTCCTATTGGAACGAATACACTCTCAAACTTATGGTAATCTCTCTCCTGCGTTCCGAGTGTAATAGTCGCAACGCCCTCAACTACAGACCAGTGCTCGCTTCTGAACTCATGCTGGTGAAGGTTCATGCTCATTCCCGGGAATACGGTTACCTTCTTAACCTTATATCCGTTAGCTGATGTCAGGAGTTCATGTATTCCCCACTCTCTGTACGAAAGGCGGTTGTAATCAAAATACTGTTCATATCTGTCATGATTGTCGCGTATTATATCTTTGATATCTTCCACAGATTCCTTCTTAGATACATATACGGCATCGTCTGTATTGACAACCACGATATCCTCGAGGTCATTGGCAACTACAAGATTCTTCTGTGCCTTATTAATTATGTCTACGTTGCTGCATTTGTTCTCAATTACATACCGGTTGCCGATATCTGCAACACCGTCAATTACCGTAAGATCTGTAACATTACCTACATCCTGCCACTTGAATGCTATCTCAATCACGCGTGTGCAGTCCGGATGTGCAAACACTGTCCCCTCTATGCTTCCTGCCGGGAACTTCTCCATAATGAACTCAGGAAATGTTACAACGCCTCTTATAGCTACTACTTTTCTTCTTGCATCAACGCAGCAGTCATACATCTGTCTGTTGCAGTTAGCAAGCATATTAAGATAGTCTCCCGCACGGAATACGAACAGGCCGCTGTTCCACAGATATCCTTTGTCATATGTGTATTCTGCAGCCTCCTCTATAGGTGCGCGTTCTACAAATTCCTGTATTGTATTATCTTTATGCTTAATATATCCATATGATGACGACGGCTTATATGGCTTTACACCAAATGATACGATAACACCATCCTTTTTAACCATCTCTTTGGCTTCAAGTATTGCTGTCTGGTATTCCTTACCCTCGATAAGGTTATCTGCTGATACTACAAATATAAGCTCTGACTGGTTGCAGAACATACATCCCAGTGCAATTGCCGGAGCTGTACCACGTGGCTTTCCTTCAAGAATTACTCTGTATCTGAGACCCTGAAACGCCTTCATCTGGCCCTCAACTATATTCAGATAATTCTCATTGGTTATTATAATAAATTCATCACAGAAGGTCATGTTACGCACAATCGTCTCCTGAAGAAGGGAACGTCCCTCCTTGATGTTCATGAACTGCTTAGGGTAGTTCTTTCTTGATAACGGCCAGAGTGTATCACCTGTACCTCCGGCAAGAATCAAACATTTCATTACTCGCTGTCCTCTTCAATATTGCGCGGCAGAATACTGTTAAGTGCCGCTACAAGTCTGTCATTGTCACTGCCTGTCCTAACTGCAAGACGGATATAATTTTGACCGTTAAAGCCTTTCTTAGTTGAAAGATCCTTTATCAGGATATTGTAATCATTAAGCAATATCTCAGTAAGCTCTGTGCTGCCCATTCCTCCGAGCACCTCGCAGAGGAGATAATTTGCCTGTGACGGGATTACCCTCAGATTGTCTATATCCGAAAGATCTTCAATATATTTCTTTCTTACAGTATAGAACTTCTCAAGAGCCGCCTTATAATCCTTTTTATACTTCTCCTGTATCTGAAGGAAGAACTCTCCAAATGAGTTGATATTCCATATAGAAACGTCCTTTTTCATTGCTGCAATGAGTTCTTCATCAGCACTTGCAGCAACACCAAGTCTTATTCCCGGAACACCATATGACTTAGAGATACTCTTTACAACAATCATCTTAGGGTACTTTCTTATAATATCCCTGTCAAGATATGTTGTCTCTTCTTCCGCATCAGCAAAATCAACAAATGACTCGTCCACAATAAACCTTATATTCTTCTGTTCACACCACTGTGCGATACGAAGAACATCGTCTCTTCTGATGTAATTACCGGACGGATTATCCGGATTGATAAGTGTCAGAATATCAATATCCTTATCATCATAGAAATTCATCAGGTCATCTGCGGTATATGAATAATTGTCATTCTGTACAAAGTACGGAACTACATCTTCTGTGTTCTTTCTGTTAGGATACTCCTGAAATGTCGGAAATGCAATACCAAGCCTGCCCGGGAGTTTCTCCATGAGAGACTTTATCAATTCGGCAGCTCCGTTACCAACAACCATCTCGTAATCCTTAAGGCCGAAGTTCTTAGCAGCCGTCAGACTGTTGACAGCCATTCCTGACGGATATTGTGTAAGAAGGCTTGTGAAGTTAGCCTTCATCTCACTTATAAGCTTATTATTAGGATAAAACGGATTAACAAGATAACAGAAATCAAGCAGTTTAGGGAATCTCCAGTAACCTCCGAAGCAGTGCTGCATCTTCTCAAGCTTCTCTGCGCGTGTTGCAAAAAGAATCTCCGCAATGCTCAGATCCTGCTCATCATCTATCTCATACCATACCTCATCGTCAAGGCACACTGCCTTGATATCAGGCTTGTCAAGAAGCGTAATTACCTTAAGGACCTGCTCGTAATACTCATTATTGCCGAGAGCCTTGCAATAAGCTTCAAGGAATGGTACATAATGTGTTACCGAGAAATCCCTGCTGAACTTATACAGGTTAACGGTCTTATAATAGGAATCAATCTTAGTGAAATCAAAATCCTTCTTACCCAAGAAACTGCATATATTGTTGTCCTCGTCAAGTGTGACAACAGTTCCGTCCATCCAGCTCTCAAACTTTGCCACAAGTGTAAGGCTTGGATATGGATTATCCACAAGCTTACGCAGAACCGAATCATCAAATACTATATCTGATTCAAGAAGCAGTGTATCGTCCTTAAGCAGATAATCCTTGGCAAGATACAGTGAATATATGTTATTTGTCTTGTCATATACTTCATTATTGACAAATTCGAGCTTTGTATTAAGATTAAGGCTCTCTGCGTATTTTACAAGCTTTTCACCCTTATACCCGACAACCATTACTATTCTGTCAAGTCCGAGTGAATCAAGGCTTCTGAGCGTACGCTCTGCCATCGTAACACCGTCTACCTTAACCATGCATTTGGTTGAATCATTAGTAAGCTCCTTAAGACGCTTTCCCATTCCCGCTGCTAATATTATAGCCTGCATAAATCCCTCTCATTCCGCCGCAACCGGCTTTTAAATATAATCAACTGCTCTTTATCACTTCTTATTGAGTTTCCGCATTGTTCTGTGACTGCTGCCTGCAGAACATTCCTGCAAGTGTTACAGCCAAATATCTCACTATATTAACTGCAAAAATCGCAGCTGCAAGACCGTGAAGCCCTCCGAACAACACTGCCGGTATGGCTGCTGCAAAGAATATGACTGCGTATCCCGCATTAAGTATTATCTGAAGCTTCTCTCCGGTAAATCTCAATACTATTACCATCAGCGATTCAGATATAAAGTAGAATATCTGTCCTGCATTAGCAAGCAGGAACAGCGGCTTTGCCTGCCCGTACACATCCGGATACATAATCATTACAAATATATTGGATGCAATCACACTCGCCGCCAGCACAAGCAGCCCTACTGCGAACAGAGCTCCTGATATTGCTGACATCATCTTCTTTGTAAGTCCACCCTCATACTTGGACAGATGCCCCATAAGCACGCCATTCAGCGGACTTGTAATCATCGCAACAATCTTGCCTACGAGCGTTGCCGTGTAGAATATCGTAACCTCCGCAGAACCCACAAAAAGCATAATAAGTATTCTGTCCGCATTCATGATCATACTGGAAATCAGATATGCCAATGAAAGCTGCCATACCGACCTCATAACACCGGCACGATACTCCGATGCTTCAAACAACGGTCTTTTGTAAAGATTCCCCGTAAGGCACACATATACCGTTGCAAGCACTTCACCCAGCGCAATAGCAATTCCCCACGAATGGGTGACCGGATACAGGAGCGTACCTGCCGCATATCCTATTGCAATTACGATATAGTACTTCATGAAGCCTTTATAATTAATTGCAAGCTTATATTGGACATCACCGTAATATCTGAGCACACTTGCTATCATAAGCACAGCCGAGCTCACATACATAACAGGATTGAGCGCCCTGAATACTATCAGCATCACAAGCGTCACAATAAGCGATATTGCCGCAATAATCGCAAGAAACAGATTATAATCTCCCTTAGGCTCTTCCTTTCTCGCACTCATTACAAGCCTTGAATAGTTGGCTCCGGAGCCGAATGATGAAGCCATTATTGATACAACCGATTCAATTGACAGTATAACGCCGAATGCTGCCGCACCCATCTGCTTTGTAAGAAGGGGATTAACAAGAAGCTGGATTGTTCCGTTAAGGGCAACCAGTGCGATGATACTGTACATCATATCCCCTGCAAATGCTTTTAGAATATTCTTTTTCATAATACAATCATTCCATTATAGTAAAATATTCACTCGTCACGTCATAATGCTCCGCAACCCTCTTATCCTCAGGCGGAAGCTCCATATAGCTGCCGAACATTGTCCTGAGTACATTGTCATAGCCCTGCGGTGCATCGAATTCATATTCGTCAAACGGAAGCCTTACCGCATTGTCAAACCATGATCTGTCATATATAAAATGTATCTGGTCAAACGGATAATATGCTGAGAAAAGCTTATCATAACCTTTGCCGTTATCATTCATCGCAATCTTTGTAAAACGCTTCTCTATTGAGCTCTGCTTAAAAAGCTTTCCGACATGTGACATAATCGCAACAATTACGCGCTGCGCTGCCGAATACTCACTGTAATCAATCTTATATCTGTGAGCCCATGAAAGCATATATAAAAACTGAAGCCTTAACACCTTCCACTTCTGTGCAAGCGGTGACGGACTTATCTCATCAAGCACAAATATATCAAGAAGCATATGGTTCTGCTTACCGTTATAGAACTTCATCTCATCATTATCCGGCTTAATTGTACTCTTAGTAAAAGCCACATGCGGGATAAAATCAAAGAAATGATTCTCACCATAATCTTTAGGGAGCACGAGCTCATATCCGTCAGCAAGCTCTCCTGCCTTACATACATCTATGAACTTCTCATAATCCGCGCGTTTCATTGTTATATCAACATCGTCATCCCACGGAATATTACCCTTATGCCTTACGGCACCGATAAGAGTGCCGCTGTCCATATAATATGCTATGTCATGCTTTTTGCAGATTCTGTCAACCTCAGCAAGCAGCAGGTCATTATAGTGGTGAACATCATCTATTGTGTACATCTGTATTCTCCTTCGCCATCTCCTCTTCCTGAGGTGTTCCAATGTCAAAATTAAGTCTCTCTTCTTCTATTACAAGCGGTCTGTTCATTACACGCTGGTTGATACTGAGTATATATTCTCCCATAAGCCCGAGGAATATGAGTATCAGTGAACCGAATATGCACACAAGAATTACAAGCGGTGCCATTCCTGCCGAGAATCTGTTCCAGTACAGGAGCTTAAGTACAAGATATACAATCGCAATAATAACACTTATCACCGCTGTTACCGCCCCGATAAATGTTGCAAGTCTCAGTCCTATCTTGGTATATGACGTAAAGCTAAGCATCGCTGCATCATACAGTGTATAAAAATTATTATGTGTCTTGCCGGCACGTCTCTGCGGCTGCTCGTACTCTATCTCTGTGCGTTTGTAACCAAGCTCTCCTACGATTCCCCTGATAAACGGAATCGGATCCTTTAAGTCGCGAAGCACCTGTACAAATGACCTGTCATACAGTCCGAAGCCGGTAAACTGCTCAATCTGCTCTGTCGAAGACATTTTCTTGATTGTTCTGTAATATACTGAGCGCAGCCAGTACATAACGGGATTCTCCTTACTTCTCGTCTTGACCGCACATACAATCTTATAGCCTTCCTCCCACTTATGCACAAGCTCAGGTATCATCTCTATAGGATCCTGGAAGTCGGCACATACAGGTATCGTACAATCTCCCGTTGTCTGAAGAATTCCATAATATGGTGAGTTAAACTGTCCAAAATTCTTGGCATTAAATATTGCCTTAATCCTTAGATTACCCTCACAGAGTCTTCTAAGTCTCACTCTTGTTGTATCCGAAGAATCATTATCAATAAATACTATCTCATAGTCATACTGCGGAAGGTCTTTTGCAAACATCTCAATAATTGCCTTAGAAAGCGGCTCTACATTCTCTTCCTCGTTATAGCAAGGAACCATTATGCTAATTTTTTTCATTGAATTTCTCACTTTTTAAATAGTTTATGGTATCTTTTATTCCGTCTGCAAACGCAGTTGACGGTTCAAATCCAGTATCATCATGCAGGTCACTTATGTCCGCACACAGGTAAAATACCTGCTTTGGTGCATAATCCACAGCTCCAAAATTAATCTGTGCATCCGGATTAACCGCATCCCTGATATCTTCAATGTATTCTCTCAGCGGTCTTGTTCTTCCGCTTCCTATACAGTATATCTTACCATCATGACCGCTCTGACCGAGAAGCATCAGCGCACGTCCTGCATCATCCGAATAGAGATAGTCCCATTCCTGCTCACCCTTCGTACAATCAGGTATCCTTCCGTCAAGCAGCGCAGCTATGGTGCTCATTACCATAGTCTTCTCGCCGTCATACGGCCCGTATATGCTTAATATTCTTGTCCACACATGGCGCATTCCGTACTGTGAACATGCAATCCTTGTCATCTGGCCTGCGCATAACTTGGCTATTCCGTAACCATTCTCCGGGAATGCCGGCACCTGTGCATTAAGCTTTCCCTCAAACCTTCCGTATTCTGCCTGCGAGCCTGTTCCTATCCAGCCCTCACATCCGCATTCATTGGCGGCATCCACCGCATCAAGCGAATACTTCACATTAAGATTCTGCCCGTGCATATTATTACGGCTGTTACCGAATGTTCCATCCCAGCCGAGGTGATAGAATACAAGTCCTCCCATGCGTTCATCCGCACTTCCGGTACTAAATCCGGTCTGTGCAAGGCGGTCTTTTAGCTTATCAAGCTCATCAAGCCCGCATTCCACCTTCGTAAGCAGCGGATTATCCTTTATTCTTGCTGCCCTTGCCGACCCCGGTCTTACAACTGCTGCCACACGTATTCCGTGAGATATTAAATTATTAATCAATGCCATTCCCACCGCACCCGTAGGTCCGGTAACTATGGCGCTTTGCATCCCCTGCATATTCTGTGCTCCTGCCGTATCACGATAATGTCAAGATAAAGTTAAGATAACATCATGATAAAGGTTCTATTATCATATTCTGATGGAATTCATCCCTGTCAAGGAATGGTGCCAGATCCTCCAGCGGAGGCGACACAAGTGTTCCGTCTTCAAGTCTCTTTGTCGCCGACTTCGGTTCAAAGTTCTGTTCCTTTGAAACAAATATCTCTACAAATACAGGTCCGTCAACCGCAAGCGCCTCATCAAGCACTCTGCCAAGATCTGTATTGGAGTCGCATGAAAAATACGGATATCCGTAAGCCGGTGCAAGCTTTGACATATCAGGAAAGCTCAGATCCTCACTCTGCGGGCCTATTCCGACAAAGTTCTTATGGAAAAGATTTGTCTGTGTCTGTCTTATGGAATGATATCCCTCATTATTAATCATGAATATCTTAATCGGCATTCTGTGATGGATTATAGTCTGAAGCTCCTGAATATTCATCTGTATGCTTCCGTCACCGCTTATGCAGATAATATCCTTCTTCGTATCCTCTCCTGCCGGCTCCTGATTCTGTCTTGCCAGACTTCTTCCGTGAAGTGCGGCATTGCCGTGGTGTGCAACGCATGCGCCGATTGCTGCCGGAAGGTCATATCCCATTGAAGCGATTGCGGAATTAATTATAAATCTCTGATCCTTCTTTATCACATATGCATGACTTCCCACAACGCATGCAGAACCGTTGCCTACTACCGTAACCTGTCCTGGTTCAAGCCTTGAGCTTAATTCCTTAATAAATGCATACACATTAGTGTGGTTGGTATCCTCATAATGCTTAGGAAGCACTACCGGATATCTCTTCTTCCAGTCTGCACATCTTGAAAGCCACTCTTCTCCGTTCCAGAATGTCTTTCCCTGTGTTATTCCTCTTGCATCAAGTCTCTCGTTAAGCTTGGCAAGAAGATCCTTTGCGTCTGCCCATACAGGCATATCAACATGAAGCGTAGGCTTTCTCATCTCATCACGGTCAACATCGTTAACTATTACATAAGCTTCTCTTGCCCATGTCTTCCATGTATATCCTACCTGACGGATGCTCAGCCTGTTGCCGGATGCAAACACAAGATCACTGTTCTGCACCGCAAAGTTGCCGGCACGGTCTCCCATGATTCCGCCGCGGCCAACATACAGAGGGTGTTCATCATATATTGCATCTATGCTGTCCCAGCATGTGACAACAGGTATGTTAAGCCTGTCTGTAAGCTTTTTGAATTCTTCATATCCGCCTGATATCCTTATACCGTTGCCGGCATAGAATACAGGTCTTCTGGCTGCTGCTATTCTGTCAAGAATCGCATCTGCTGTCTCATCAGTAACCTTCGGTGCAATAGTATATGCATTCTCGCGCTCATATTCAGTTACATCAAAATGTATCAGCTCGTCCGTATCTATTATAGTTCCCTGATAATTAACCGGAATATCTATCCAGCATGGACCCGGACGCCCTGTATTGGCAAGATACATCGACTTCTCAAGGGCATATGCAATACGCCTTGGATCCTCAATCATCTCACAATACTTAGTCATTGAAGCAGCTGCTCTGGTGATATCGAATTCCTGATCTCCCATTGCACGTATATTAAGCCCTGTGCTTCTTGCCGTTGTATCGTAACGTACCTGTCCTGATATAACAAGCATAGGGATTGAATCAAGCCAGCCTCCGACAACTCCCGTAAGTGCATTAGTTCCACCCGGTCCGGTTGTAACACAGAGAACCGCAATCTTATTATTGATTCTTGCATAGCTCTCCGCTGCTATTGCACACGCCTGCTCATGGTGGTTGTACACCATAGTAAGCCCTGCCTGATGTCCGAGAGCATCATTAAGGTGCATGGCTCCTCCACCTGTTACAGTAAAGCCATGAGTTATTCCATTGTCAACAAGAAACTGCGATACATAATCAGCAAGCCTTATCTTCATTAATTAGCGCCTCCGTTTACTGCTTCCTTAATTGTCTTTGCCATATAATCAATCATCTCATCAGTCATTCCCGGATATACGCCTACCCAGAACGTGTCATTCATAATTCTGTCTGTAACAGAAAGGTCACCCACTACGCGGAAGCCTTCTCCTGACATTCTCATAATATCAAAGCACGGATGCTTTGTAAGATTACCCGCAAAGAGTGCTCTTGTCTGAACCTTATGATTCTCTATATATTCAACAACAGCTCTTCTGTCAATTCCTTCGCGGCATGTCATAAGGAAACCGAACCAGCTCGGATTAGAATTCGGGCATGCCTCAGGAAGAATAAGCTTATCGGATACATCTTCAAGTGCAGCCTTAAGTCTGTCAAAGTTATGTCTTCTTCTCTCAACAAATGAAGGGAACTTCTCAAGCTGCGCACATCCGATTGCTGCCTGCATATCTGTTGCCTTAAGGTTATATCCAAAATGTGAATATACATACTTATGGTCAAATCCCAGAGGAAGTTCACCATACTGTCTGTCAAAACGGTGTCCGCATACATTGTCATGACCTGAAGGGCATACACAGTCACGTCCCCAGTCGCGCATTGAACGGATTATTCTGTTAAGGAGCGGATTATCCGTATATACTGCACCACCCTCTCCCATCGTCATATGGTGTGGCGGATAGAAGCTTGATGTACCTATATCACCTACAGTACCTGTAAGCTTGTCCTCCCCGTCTATTGTATACACTGAACCGAGCGCATCACAGTTATCTTCCACAAGCCACAGCTCATGCTTCTCACAGAATGCCTTAACTGCTGCAAGGTCAAATGGATTACCGAGTGTATGTGCAATCATGACCGCTTTAGTCTTATCTGAAAGTGCCTCCTCAAGCATATTAACATCAATATTGTACTGAGGTATCGTAACATCAACAAATACAGGGACTGCACCATACTGGATCATCGGTGTTACAGTTGTAGGGAATCCGCATGCAACCGTAATTACTTCATCGCCTCTCTTAATCCTCTTGTCACCAAGAAGAGGTGATGTAAGTGTCATAAACGCAACAAGGTTGGCTGATGAACCTGAATTAACGAGTGAGCAGTAACGTACTCCGAGGTACTCTGCAAACTTCTTCTCAAATTCGTTAGTATATCTTCCTGATGTAAGCCAGAACTCAAGTGAACTGTCTACCAGATTGACCATCTCTGCGCTGTCATATACTCTTGATGCATATGAAATTCTGTCGCCTTCCTCATATGGCTTCTTAGCATGGTACTTATCACAGTACTCCTTAACTAAGCCAAGTATATCTTCTCTTGCTTCCTTCTCAGTCTTATTCTCAAACATATCTGTCTCCTATTCAAAAAATTCATTAATCTGTCTGTCCATGCATGCTGCAACATCACCGTTGTTGTCATATACATTGTACCATTCAACACTTTTGTTTATCGCCTCATCAAAGTTCCAGCGCGGCTTCCAGCCAAATGTGCTCTTAAGCTTTGAACAGTCGAGCTTAAGGAAATTCGCTTCGTGAGGGCCTCCGTCACACTTGTTGATCCATGATGCCTTCTTATCTGAAACCTTATTCCATGCCTCACAGAACGTATCAACAAGTCTTCCTGTTGTAACACAGTCAGATTCATCCGGTCCTACATTATAGTATCCCTGATACTTCTTATCTTCATACTGTGCCTTTGCAATCATAAGATATGCCGCAAGCGGCTCAAGCACATGCTGGTAAGGTCTTGTTGAATGAGGATTGCGCACAACAATAGGCGTTCCCGCAAATGACGCCCTTGCGCAGTCAGGTACTATTCTGTCATTGGCAAAATCTCCGCCGCCTATGACATTACCTGCCCTTGCTGTTGATACGGCAACATCCATATCATTAAAAAATGAGTTCTTGTAGCTGTGTGTAACAAGCTCCGAACATGACTTGCTGTTAGAGTATGGGTCATATCCGTCAAGCGGCTCGTCCTCTCTGTAGCCCCATACCCATTCCTTATTCTCATACACCTTATCAGTCGTCACGTTAAGAAATGACTTTACGCAGGCATTCTGCCTTACACATTCACATATGTTAACCGTTCCCATTACATTCGTCTCGTATGTGTATACAGGATTCTTATATGAATCCCTTACTATCGGCTGTGCTGCCAGATGCAGTACTATCTCAGGCTGCGCCTTTGCAAATATCTCCTTAAGGTGTTCAAGATCTCTTATGTCTCCTATAGCAGAATCCATCTTGCCTTCAAGTCCGCACATATCAAAAAGTGCCGGATTCGTTGGCGGTTCAAGGGAATATCCTGTAACAACAGCCCCTGCATTCACAAGGATCCTGCAAAGCCATGAGCCCTTAAAACCTGTATGTCCTGTTATAAGAACTCTTTTTCCTCTATAAAAGCTTAAATCTGTGCGATTCATCATTACTCCATTTCTGCGCGGTTTTCATGGCATATCAAATCTGTGTGCAGCCATTAATCATTAATCATTCCATGACTTCCATGGTGCCTTACCGCTCTGCCATAACTCTTCAAGCTTCTCCATCTCGCGCTTTGTATCCATGCACTGCCAGAAACCGTTATGCATATATGCCTTAAGCTCACCCATCTGTGCCATCCTGCGGAGAGGATCCTGCTCAAATACGGTGTCATCTCCTGCTATATAATCAAATATTGCCGGCTCAAGTACCATATAACCTGCATTAATTCTGCTGCCGTCAACATCATCCTTCTCTCTGAAGGAATTAATGGTATTGGATGAATCTATATCAAGCACACCGAATCTCTGTCCCACTGATACTGCCGTCATTGTGGCAATCTTCCCGTGGCTTCTGTGGAACTCAAGAAGCTTGTTTATATCTACATCACATACTCCGTCACCATATGTCAGCATAAATGTCTCATCACCGACATACTGCTGTATTCTCTTTACACGTCCGCCTGTCATGGTGTTCAGGCCTGTATCAATAAGCGTAACCTTCCATGGCTCCGTCTTATTATTGTGCACGGTCATCTCGCCGCCCTTTGTAAAGTCAAATGTAATGTCGCTGTTATGAAGATAGTAGTCTGCAAACCACTCCTTTATCACATACTGCTTATATCCACAGCATATGATAAATTCATCAAATCCGTAATGTGCATACTCCTTCATAATATGCCACAAAATAGGCTTACCGCCAATCTCTATCATTGGCTTTGGTTTAAGATGACTTTCTTCACTTATTCTCGTTCCGAATCCTCCGGCAAGAATTACGACTTTCATACTTTCCTCATTTCCGCACACTGGGCGCTTTTTATTAGATTAAATCTGGTTAACCCATATTAAGACTAATTATAAAAATTAATATACCATATTCAGACAAAATATGCAATCTTGCCTATTCTTTGAGTTTTCGTACTTTTATCCACACTCCCCCGCACTTAAATCTTATCTTACGGCCATCCGTAACGGACTACGCAAGAAGCTGTCATACACACCGATGACAGCGGCATTGTAAAGCCTGATGGTTTCAAAGCTGAAAAAAGGCTCTCCAACATAAGTTGGGGAGCCTGATTATTGTTCTTTTACTTTTTCTTTCTACTTAAAACAACTGCTACTGCCGCAGCCAGAATTATTAATGCTATTAGTCCGGCTACCGCAGCGCCTGTGACGGGGTTGGTTTCGTCGTTTTCGGACTTTTCAGCATCACCGCTTTCGTTGTCTGCGGCGTGGTCGTTTTCGTCAACTATTACCCTGCCGCCCTCGTCCTTGATGAACGGAAGCTCAGCGTCCTCAGGCGGAAGCGTGGTTGTGGCTGAGGTTTCGGACGGAGTTGTAGTTGTTCCCGACTGAGCCGAAGTGGTTTCGGACGGAGTTGTTGTTGTTCCCGTCAGAGCCGAAGTAGGTTCGGACGGAGTTGTTGTTGTTCCCGTCAGAGCCGAAGTGGTTTCGGACGGAGTTGTGGTTGTTCCCGTCAGAGCCGAAGTAGGTTCGGACAGAGTTGTGGTTGTTCCCGACGGAGCCGAAGTAGGTTCGGACGGAGTTGTTGTTGTTCCCGACGAAGCTGTTGCAGGAATAACCGTGCCTCGCTTGACAAGTTCATTGCATACCGTGCAGTATTCATCGCCTGTGTAGCCGTTGGCTGTTTCGGTCGGCTCAACTCTGTTTCTGATTTCGGTTGCTCCGTGTCCTGCCGCAGGAATAACAATGTCAGCTTCTGTCAGCGCCGTTGCAGCGTTGCTGTCGGCAAACATCTTGCCGCAGGAGCATACATAGTAGCCAATATTGCCGTCCTTTGTGCAGGTAGGCTTAACAGCATAAACCGGCATAAGGTTGTTGGCATGAATGTGTCCCAGCATCGGAGCGATTTCGTATCCGCAGATTGTGCAGGTTTCAGCGGCAGTTTCGGTTGCATGACCGCTTGAAACGTGCGGCTCTATTTTATCCACAGAGCCACAGACATCACATTTATGCCAATGCGAGTCGCTGTCGAATGTCCATGACGTGAGGTAGCGGTGTCCCTTTGCCGCGATCACCGTATCGGCGTAAGTTATTTCGTTTTTGCCGTCAGCGTCTGTGAACAGCTTGCTGCAGTTACCGCATTTGTAGTATTCAATTCTTCCGTTTGCTTCGCAGGAGACGGGAACAGCGTCGACCTTTGTCATGCTGTGACCTGTTGCAGGTATGATAAGTTCGCTTAACTCGGTGTCGAGGGCATCGGTTTCTCTTTCGAAATATTTTTCGCATCTGTCGCAGTAATAGTACGGCAAATGTCCGTCGGTTGTGCAGGTTTCACGGACATAATCGGAAAACTTATAATTGTGACCGAGAGGTTCTCCGTATTCGCGGCCGCAGGCTTCGCAAACAGCCTTATTCGTGCAGGTCGCATTACCGCCAAAGTGTTCCTGATAGTTAAACTTTACGGTGCAGAGGTAGCTGTTTTTGCAGACGTACCAGTGCGCAGTTTTGTTGAAGTAATATCCGCCGTCAATATCCGCCTCGCAGAGCCTGAACACATTAGATGAGCTGTCGAAGTGGTAATCAATCTGGGTTACATTACCGTCTGCGTCTGTGACTGTTAACAAATGGTCGCATCCTGCAAGCCATAAGTGAAGTCCTGTGTCGTTCGGGTCGGCGGCAATGTTGTTGGCAGCAATTGCATTAACGCCGTCAACGATGATTTCATCACCGTTAGGATTGTCAATTGTCAGCATGTAAACAGGTTCGCCTGCGCTGTTCTTTATCTGGCTGTTCTGTGAAATATCTGGGTCTGATGTGTTTGTTGAGTACATGGCTACTGAGCTGTTGTCGATATAAATTTCGCTTGCAGTGCCGTCGGAGCCGTTTCCTATCATATCACATCCGCAGAAGCCTTTCTGAACCAGCGAAACAACGCTGTTTTTGATATAGATATTGCTGCCTGTTCCGTCGATGCCGCCGCCGATAATTGCTGCGCCTTCGCTTGCTGCGTAAAGAATAGAGTTTTCTATTCTGATGTTTTCGCCGTTTGCGCACTGACCGCCGCCGATTGCTGCGCCGCGCTTAGAAGACGCATTGATATTGCCGCCACATACTATAATATTCTGGGCAGTCTTTCCGTTGTACTGACCGCTGGTTGAGCCGATTGCTGCGCCATACTTATTCGCCGTTGCATTGAGCGTGCCGCAGTTTTCGCCGCACTTGTGAGAGGAATCGTTTATAGCCTGTTCACAGGTTATTGTCAATGTGCCTGTTCCGTCTTTTGCAATGCCGCAGCCGTAACTGCTGTCTGATATAAGAGTGTTGACTGTTCCGTCTGCAAGCGTGATTAACGCGCTGTTGTCATCAGCTATGCAAAGCGCCGAGCTGTCGTTCTGCATTGATGGGCAGTGAATATTTACTCCCGCAAGAGTAACGTTGATGTCTGTCGGTGTTTTATCGCTGCCGATAAATATACGGTCGGTTGTGGGAACGCTTTTATCGGCGTTCTGTATAGTTACGCTGCCGGCGCAGTTGTTTACTGTAAGTATGCCCGTTTTGGCAGGGTAAGTGTACTCTAATCCGTATTCAAGGATTTCGTTGTCGCCTTTAATAACAAGGTCGGATCCCATTTCCTCGAATATTCCTTCGTTAAGACCGTAGGAATACTGCTTGTCGCCTACCTTTACGCTTGCAGTGCCTGCTATATCCTTGGGAACGTAAGCATAAAAGGTCATATCGGAGCTGCTAAGGAATCTGTACTGCTGAGTGGTGCCGTTTATAGTGATTTCCTCGCAGTTCGGATTGCTGATTGCGATAGGATAGACTTGATCGCCGCTATTGTTTACGAGTTTATCGCTGCTGAACGGCTTCAGGCACATAGACTCGTCGTCTGCAAGATAAACAAGACCGCCGTCTATTATGTAGTTACGGTTGCTTTCGCAATTTTTACAGCCGCCAAGCGCGTAGCTTTTGTAGCCGCCATGTGCGGTTACGATACCGCCCGATATATAAATGTTTTCTGCCTCACCGTCTGCGCCGGAGCCGATTGCGCAGCCGTAAGAGTCAGTATCGTCAGCATTGTAGGTTATAACAGCATCGACAACACCACCGGTAATATTAATGTAGTCAACGTTGCCGCCCTGCCCGCCGCCGATGGCTGCGCCAAAGACGCTTTCTGCGTTGATTATACCGCCGTTGACAGTAATATTGTTTGCCTTAGCGTTATAACCGCCGCCGATGCCTGCGCCCTTGCTGCCTTTTGCATTGATTCTGCCGCCGTTTATGACAATGTTGCTTGCGGATCTGTTATCATCGCCGCCGATAGCCGCAGGGTAGTTAGAGCTTGCCGCATTAAGTCCGCCGCAGCTGCTGCCGCAGATATGGCCGGCTTCTCCGCTGTGTTGGCAGGATATGGTGAGCGTTCCGCATTCGGCACTGTCTGAGTTCTTGGACAGTGCGGCGTAATTATAGGTTGTGGAAATAATATTGTCCGTGTTGTCGGCAAGGATTATGTTTACATTTCCGCTGCTGTTTTCGGCAATTTCAACAGCGCTGAGTTCATTCAGACCTCTTTGGATATTTATTCCCGCAAAAGTAATGTTTGCGGAAACGCCGCTCTCAATGTAAATGTCGTTGCTGCACGGCTGCGTCGGGTCAACATTTTTTACGGTAATGCCCTTGTCCGATAAAATTTTCAGCGTGGAGCCGTCAATTTTATAGTCTGTTCCGTAGACAAGTGGTTTATTGCTGTCTGTTGCATAGAAGTCGAGCTTCAGATTTTCAGCGTTTGACAGACCGCTTTCGGTGTAAATATAGTCGGTTGACGTATTGCCTACCGTTACGCTGTTTCTGCCGCTTTTCGGCATGAAAACGTAGGACTTGCCAACCTCGGTCGAACTATAGAGATCGGTGTTGTATGTGCTGTTTGACGGATATGCTTTTCCGTTTACGGTAATGCTTTCATTGCCCGAATTGTCTATTTCCAATAAAGTCAGCTCTCTGCCGCTTGAGTCCTTCGGCAGGGAGGACATACCTATTTTGTCGGAATGTACGGTACAGCTATCGCCGCACTTCGGATATACCGAGCCGCCGTCTATTACGATGTCGGCAGGCTTTGCCACGCTGTCGGTAACGCCGATTGCGTCAGCGCTGCCGCTGCCAACTGCGTAAACAACGCCGTCGGAAATTCTGATTATGCCTGTTCTGTCCGAGTTGCAGTTGACTCCTGCGCCGACAGCGACCGTACCTGTGCCATTGCCACCATAAGCGGTATTTGCGTAGATAGTGCCGCCGCTTATGTTTATGCTGTCAAATCTGCTGCAGTAAGCAGCGCCTATTGCCGCGCCGTAAAAGCGGCTGCCGCTGGAATTTCTGAATGCACTGCCGTATGCCGAAATTATGCCGCCGCTTATGTTTATAGAGCCAATGCCGCCGTTAGTGGCGCTGCCGATGCCTGCGGCGCCATTATCTCCACGTGCTTCGATTATGCCGCCCGAAATGTTGATGTCGGATACATCGGCTAAATTGCTGCCGCCGATGCCTGCGCCGTCATGGCCTACAGCTAAGATCATGCCGCCTTTTATGTATATGCCGCCGGTTTCGGTTCCATAATTACATCCTGAGGTGCCTATGCCCGCGCCGTGTCCCTGGCCGCACCTTGCGTCAAGCAAGCCGCAGCTTTCGCTGCACTGATGGTTTTCCTCATCTGCGTGTTCGCAGGTGATTGTAAGCCTTCCGTTTTTGGACAGCTTTTCAATGCCTGCCGCGTTCACGCCGTTCAGATAGTTGGAAGTCCCACCTTTAATGGTTATGGTTACGCTCGCAGAGCTGTCTCCCATGGATATAGCGGCGCCGTCGGTCGGTCTGATGCGCAGAGTGTCAAGCGTAATGTTCGCGTCAACGCCGTTTTTAATAAAGATTTTTGCGTTGACAAATTGATTGTTTACGCTCTTTATTGTTATTGGTGTGCTTTTCAGAATGGTCAGCAAGCTATTATTTTCGTCATAGCTGTAATCTCCGTTCGCAGCAGTTCCTCCGCTTATAAGAAATATGCCACCTACATTTTCTTTAGCTTCTCCAGCGTCTGCGCTGACGGACAGGGTTCCGCCTGCTATCATTGCCGAAACAGTAAGGGCGCAAGCTGCGAGCAATGCCGCAATCTTGGATTTTCTACCATGCTTTTGTTTCATTTTGTTACCCCCCTATTTTTTCTCTTTTGCCGCAGTTTTAGTGCGGAATTTATATATTAATTACCAATTTAATCTTGCCATGTAACGGCTTGTTTTGTCAATAGCAATTCCCTTTGAGTTTTCGTACTTTTATCCACACTCCCCCGCTTTCACAGGCTCTGCTATAAACAACTGTGAACTACCCATTGTCTTAAGCCAATGGGCTTCCTGCTTCAATCGACCTCGTAACCTAATATCTCCACAGGCGTTAATTCGGGCAGTCCCTGCCCTATTTATTATTTTTTCTTATGCTATTTGTCTTAGTCCTTCTGCAAGTATATTTTTTGCAGCATTGATATCCCTATCATGTCCTGCTCCGCATTTCGGACATATCCATGTCCTCACTGACAAATCTTTTGTATCTGAATTCTGATACCCACAAACAGAACATAACTGACTGCTGGCATAAAATGTATCTATATCTCTGTCCTACTGATACTGCCGTCATTGTGGCAATCTTCCCGTGGCTTCTGTGGAACTCAAGAAGCTTGTTTATATCTACATCACGTACTGCTTATATCCACAGCATATGATAAATTCATCAAATCCGTAATGTGCATACTCCTTCATAATATGCCACAAAATAGGCTTACCGCCAATCTCTATCATTGGCTTTGGTTTAAGATGACTTTCTTCACTTATTCTCGTTCCGAATCCTCCGGCAAGAATTACGACTTTCATACTTTCCTCATTTCCGCACATTGGACGCTTTTTATTAGATTAAATCTGGTTAACCCATATTAAGACTAATTATAAAGGTTATATATACCATATTCAGACAAAATATGCAGTCTTGCCTATTGCCATAATATGCCTATATGTTTAAAATACCAGATAAAGGGTTAATTTGCCCTTATGATGCCCAAGACACGGGCAGGAACGGAGATTACAATGACTTTTACTTATGCTGTCTTTGCAGTTCCTTTTATATGTGCGGGACTGTATTTTTATGGAATGGAGAATTCACGACAGAGGCCTTTATATGTTGTGATGTTCGGAATTGCGGCTGCGATCAATTACTTTGCGGCATTTGCAATGCTGGCGCTTATTGTGGCAGACAATGCCGTCACCTCAGCTTCTGCCGACAGTCCCATACTTTCCTGGATATCTGTCAGATTATCATTGCGCAGGCTGCTGATGATTATCGCAGGCCTGATTCCGGTGAATATAGTATATGTCACGGAACATTATATATTCGCAGGACAGCCGGTGTGCTTCTGGCTCCCTGATTTCCAATACTGGAACCTGCTTTTTGAAAAGCATTGCCTTGACGGCTTCTACTGGTTCTGGCTCGCATATATACTTTTCATTGCCGTATGCCCGCTGATCAGCGGTTACCCCGGCATGACGCGGTCAAAAACCGCGGCGGTATGCGGGACGGCTGTTTACGGAATAATGATATTTTCCTCAAGCATCACGCCTGATTTTGTACTTATGTTTCTGCCGTTTGCATTTCTTATGATAAGAACCGGTAATTGTGGAACTGCAGCTTCAGATACAGCCGACACCGTGCTCAAAATTATATTGATAGCGGGGCCGGTGCTTATGTGCCTGTACTCGTCCGATTATAATTTCGGAATACTGAGCGTTGTTGTGACAAAAGTTCTTAATATGCTTGCAAAACTGGGAATCGGTTCAATTATAGGTGCAGCTACTTTTATCTCAATAATCTATTCTATATCCGGGATACTGAAAAACGATACCTCTTCAATAAAGGAGAACATTTTACAATGAGTAATATTACAGATAAAAAAATTAGCCATGCATTTTTAATTGAATTCATAATCCTTGGTGCAATAGGCATCTTTATATTCTCTTCACACGCCTATCAGGATTTCTGCGAGACAATGCGGCACGGTCTCACTGTGTGGGATGCGCTTTTTGACGGAAAGCTTATTGATTTTTATGCATACTGCGGCGGTAATAATGGCGGCATCTACTGCGGAAGCGACACGCTCGGCACATATATGGATGCAAGATATGACTTTACTATCTATGTGATATTTGCAATATGGAACTTTCCTTTGTGGCTTATTGAACATTTTGGCGGCGGCAATATACAGAATTCCTTTATCGCCATGCTGTATGCCAAGTCAATGCTTCTGGCTGCTGTTGCAGTGACGGGCCGTCTTATCATTATGATAAGCGCAAAAATCACTGGTAACACACAGAGTACTCCGGGGCTTGTTCTTTCATACCTTTCGTCCTGTACTCTGCTTGCAAGCCTGCTTATCATCGGGCAGTATGACGTACTTGCGCTTATATTTATTCTTGCCGGTGTATATTTTTACCTTAATGATAACCGCAGATATTTTCTGATATGCTTTATAATCGCCAACAGCATGAAATACTTCGGTCTGCTTTACCTGCTTCCTCTTCTGTGCCTTAAGGAGAAGAATCCGCTTAAGCTTGCCGGGAAGCTTGCCCTGAGCATGTCACTCAGCGTGTTCTGGAAAATATTTTTCTCACTCGGCACATACGGAACCGCCGTACTGTCCAACAATGATGGTCTTATAAGCATGCTGACCGATTATCAGGTATTCAGCGGTGTTTCCATATTCTGGGTATCTTATCTTGCGCTTGTAATCCACTGCTATAAGCGCAAAGACATGTCACAGGCAAGGCATTACCATGAAGTTATATTTGCAGGCTTTGTAACTTATATGCTGCTATATACTGCAACCCCGGCCTATCCGTACTGGGTAGTGCTGCTTATTCCTTTCATGACAATCATGCTTCACACAAGCGGAAGTCTCTATGGACTTAACACATGGCTTACGATAATGTTTGAGTCTGCGCTTTTAATAAAGCACTACACATGGTATCCATGGTGTTACAGCCGTGTTACATACGGCAACATGCTTCTGTATAAGCTCTGCCCTAACAAAGCTGTCGGAGCGCCTGACATTGGCAGATATATAAACTACTGGATAGAGAAGTTCCCGACATGGCACATTCCTGTTATGCTGTCAACTGTATTCACTGCAGCCGGGTTTGCACTGATACTGCTCAACCGTCCAAAAGAAGCCGGCGATTCCGGTGACAGCGCACTGACATATACACAGAATCCTGTCCTCATGCGCATAAGGCTTGCAATATCCCTTCTGATTCTGTTAATTCCTGACATCTATTACATAGGTGTCACATCAGGAGTTCTTAAAAATATGCAGCCGTAAAAAGCTGCAAAAAAGCCATATTGTGAATGTACAACTTACACTCACAGTATGGCTTTTCTGTTATTATAACGCGGCTGCTGCCGGTCGTTATATGTTATTTTACTTTTATCTCTCCACTCTCACATCACTTGTAAGGAAGTCATGGTATGCAAGAGCAATACCTTCTTCAAGCTCCGTATGATACTTCCAGCCGAGCGACTCAAGCTTGCTTACATCAAGAAGCTTTCTTGGTGTTCCGTCAGGCTTTGACGTATCGTACTCAATCTTACCCTCATAGCCTACAACCTTCTTAACAAGCTCTGCAAGCTCTCCGATTGAGATCTCCTTGCCTGTACCAAGGTTGACTGTCTCATCTCCGTCATATGTATTCATAAGATATACACACGCCTCTGCAAGGTCATCTACATAAAGGAACTCACGAAGAGGCTTACCTGTTCCCCAGATTGTAACTGTAGGCGCATTGTTCTCCTTTGCTTCATGGAAGCGGCGGATCATTGCGGGAAGCACATGTGAATTCTGTGGATGATAATTGTCATTAGGTCCATAGAGGTTAGTAGGCATTACGCTGATGTAATGTGTTCCGTACTGGCGGTTCATGTACTGGCAGTAACGGAGTCCCGAAATCTTGGCAAGTGCATATGCCTCATTAGTCTGCTCAAGCGCACTTGTAAGCAGGCAGTCCTCCTTCATAGGCTGTGGTGCCATTCTTGGATATATGCATGAGCTTCCAAGGAAAAGAAGCTTCTTAACACCATTATCGTATGCATTCTTAATCATGTTCATCTCCATGATCATATTGTCATACATGAAGTCAGCAGGATAAAGGCTGTTAGCCATAATTCCGCCTACCTTTGATGCTGCAAAAAATACATAATCAGGCTTCTCTGTTCTGAAGAATTCCTCAACATCGGCCTGTCTTCTAAGGTCAAGCTCCTTAGATGTTCTTAATACAAAATTCGTATATCCCTGTGCCTTAAGTGTTCTTAATATAGCAGAACCTACCATTCCGTGATGTCCTGCAACGTATATCTTAGCATCCTTTTCCATTATATCCTCCATAATTAATCAGATTCATTATTATAGCCACATTTTGCTACGCCGTGTATTAGAATAGACCATTATATCTCTAAAATCAATTGACTATATTGCCGCAAAATAGTATTATCTTGCTATACACATATAACACGTATTCCATATAATTACGCCACCATACGGAGGGCATTATGGCAACATTTTTTGAAAAATATACCAAATCAGAAGTAACCAATACGCGGCGTGTCATAACAACACCCGACGATTTTGCCAAGCGCAACATGTTCTATGCACAGGAGGCAGGCTATCTTCAGAGCCTTAAGCCGCATGAGAGCAGACGACGCGGACTTGACTCCTACCTTTTTATGATAATATTGTCAGGAAGCGGTGTCATACGATATAACGGAGAGACGCACGATGTCCATTCAGGTGACTGCATACTTATAGACTGTCACGGCGAGTACTCACACATGAGCAGTGACAGCGACCCGTGGGAGCTTATGTGGATTCACTATAACGGGCCTCTTGCCGGTTACTATTACAGATATTTTGCTGAACGCAAAAGCTGTGTGTTCCGCCTTAATGACACCACAGCCGTAACTGACCGCATACTTCGCCTGATTGAGCTTGGTGAGACACACACCGCCGATTCCGCTATAATGGTCGCACGTATTATAACCGATCTGCTCACCGACTCCATAACCCGGGGAATAAGTGCAAAAGAAAATGACAGCTCCTTCGTTGCTGCCAAATTAGCCGCCGTTATCAGCTACATTGACAATCATTACACCGAAAAGCTGTCACTTGATGACCTTGCCTCTATGTTCTTTATAAGTAAATATTATCTGTCACATGCATTCAAAAAGGAATACAAGATGACTATAGTCCAGTATATTCTTACACGGCGCATATCCGCCGCCAAAGAAAAACTGAGATTCTCCGACAGCTCCATTGAAGAGATTGCCTTAGAATGCGGAATTGCCGATGCCAGCTATTTTAACAAAGTATTCCGCAGAATTGAGGGTATGACCGCTTCACAGTACAGAAGTATGTGGAAAGGCGGCATCAAAACTCATAATTTACCTCAGCAGGATTAACTATAAAATTACTGTTAAATGCCATTGTATATGCTCCGGCAAATCTGAACGAAAGCACATCCCCCGGTTCTAATCTGCGCACACTGTGCTCATCTGCGAACCTGTCATTCTCCATACATGTGCAGCCGCATATTATCTGATGCTCGTCTACAGGTCTTGCATCATAATCAGCAATAAGCGATGTACTGTAAGGCTGGTTGCGGTGTGCCATAAACGGATTAACATGAAGCAGTGTACCATCCATCGTAACTATCTTTGTTCCGCGTATATCACGCACAGAAAGCACTGATGTCTCATATGTTACGGAGGTTGCAATGACCGAAGCACCCGGCTCCAGAATAAGCGTTGTCATCTCCGGGTTCAGTGCCTTTTTAAGTTCCCGCGTTATGACCCGAGCGTACTGCTCCATTGACGGCTTACCTTCAACCTTCTGTCCGCCAAAATATCCGCCGCCCATATCTACAAAATGAAGCTTAAGTCCGTAATCATTAACAAGCTGCGCAGCCTTGCGTGCAAGCGAAGTAAATACAGCTGCACTGCGGCTCCTTGTGCTTGTATGCATATGAAGTCCGGCAGGCTCTATACCCGCACTGCGGAGCATGTCCACAGCCCTCGCAAAGTCTTTGTTCTCCACATCTATTCCAAAACGGCTTACACTCTCTCCAGCCGTTGTCTCTCCCGGACATTCCGCCTCAAGGTTAAAATTCACACGTATTCCGATTCTTGATACATCTCTTATATCCGACACATGTCCGCAGACAAAACTCACATCATCAAGGTTGTCAAGATTGACATACGCCCCACCACGGATTGCATTAATAAGTGCATCCTGCCTGCTGCATTTGCATGGACCGTTAAATATAATATTCTCCGCATCAAAGCCAAGATTAAATGCCAGTTCAAGCTCATCCGGCGATACTGTCTCAATAAACCACCCCAGCTTGGCATGTGCATACTTCATAAGTCCCGCATCGTGGTTAGTCTTAACAGAATACCCATACTCGACCCTGCCGCCCCAGGCCTCTTCAAATGCATCCATGACCTCACGGCAGTTCTTCTCAAATATGTCAAGGTGAATCGTATAGCAAGGTGTGTTCATCAGTCTCTCCCGTCAAATGTTATATCAATAAGTCTTATATCTTTCTGTGCAATCCTGTCATACTGCTTAATTGTAAGCTCTTCTGAGGCATCTTCGCCATCTATCCACTTTACGATTGCCTTAGGAAGGTCAACCCCCGCAAAATGGCTGAACGGATAACCGCCGCCAAATCTCGCATTAAGTTCAAGCACATATGGTACTTTGTCAACCACAAATACATCCATGTCAAGATTACCGATATGTCCAAGTGCTTCTCCAAGCCTTGTTCCTGTCTCTTCAACCTCCGGATATCTTACAACTGATGCGCAGTCCGTCTCTCCCGAACGCATTGCAAGCTTCTTACGCACAACCGTAAGCTTCTGTGTTCCATTAAGGTCATGTATTACATCAAGCCCGTATTCCTGTCCGCAGAGCTTCTCCTGAAAAAGCACGCATGAAGCTTCATCAACTGCCGACTCATATTTTAAATACGAATTAAAAATATCCCTGCGCACCTTCTCTGCAAATACATCAAGCTCCTGCTCATTATCCGCCTCAAACACTGCAATAGAGCCCATGCCCCATCTAGGCTTTATCATTACCGGATAATTGATTGTACCGTCAGCAAGAGCTTTCTTAACATCTTCAAGCGACCTGTATGTAGCAGGCACGTTAAATCCGTTATCCCTGCAGAATACATATGTATTCCACTTGTCATTGCATATGTCTATTACCTCAGGTGCAGACACAACAACAGTAACGCCCTGCGCTGCAAACTCTTCACGATGCTTTGCAAGCACCATAAGATCAACATCAAACAATGAAACAATAAGCTTTATATCATTCTCTTTGCAGTATCTCTTAAGAAACGGTATGTAATCATCATCATATATCAGCGGCGTAACCACATGTCTGTCCGCATAGTAAAATGCAGGCGATACCGGTGAGCTGTTGCCGGCATGCACAAGCCCGTTTCCACCGAGTGCCTTTTTAAAAAATTCAACAAGATATCCTCGCCTTCCGGCTGATGTAAGCAATATATTCATACTAATCTCCATTCCGCAGGCATTCTGCTACGACCAGTAGCTTCCGCCTGTCATATCAAGTGAGTCGACATTACCAACCTTGGTCTCATCGGGCAGATCTATCCAATGTTCATTATAAGTATCCGTAAAATATGCATCCCAGCGCTTACCTTTAATTCCAAACATAAGCTGCAAAGGCCCGCCGACATGTACTGCCTGCTTTCCCCTCGCTCTGAACTTAAGTGCCAGCGGTGTCGAGAATGTCGAACATCCAAGAAGTGCAATATCAAAATCCTGCTTCATGGATTCCAGATACAGATAGTCAAACGCCTCAAACCAGCTTTTGAAGTTTGGATCTTTATAGCCGTCATACCAGAATAATGCCTTAACAGTGTGAAGCTCGAATTCGGGTATTCTTATACCATTCCAGAGCAGGTTTCTCTTCTCATACTGCTTCGCCATATACTCGACAAATGGGCTGACAACAAGCACTTTCTTACCCTCAATGCCATATATCCATGAATCCGGATCTTTAAGAAGAAAGTTGGAAACTCCGTTATCTTCACAGAACTGCATGCCGGGATTCTTCTTCAGAAACTGCTTGTTAAAATATGACTCCATGTTAATACTGAACCAGTTAACTACATAGTCTGCATACTGCATCAGCTCACAGGTCATGTTATAATAACGCACTCTCTCCCGCCTGTCAGTGAATACATCATCCATCCCTGCTGCCGTGTCCTTATTCCACATAATATCCCGCTGTATCTTGGCAAGTATCCCTGTCTCCCACATACCATTGCGTGTAACTGCAAACGGTTCACCATTCTTAAGCTTTTCACGAAGCTGTCTGTTCACCGTTGCGCTGTCGAGAATCGGCTTTCCGTATGATTTCTCATAGAAGCTGTGCCTGAGTGCATCGTACTTTTCTGCATCCAGCATTTTTCTCATAACCTTAGTCTGCCAGCTTGACCTTGCAAAGTCAGCAAGCCATTGTGTCTTCCCCATCAGGACCTCCATATATCCGGATCCGGCTTATATTGCCGGACAATATTTTATTATAATTTAAGTTATTGCTACTTGTTTCGCGCTATCTATTTATGATACTATTCAATGGAAAAGAGGTCAAGTTTATGAAAGAAAAAAAGCTCAGTATTAATGCAATACGAATTATATTTTTAGTGCCAATATTTGTAATGATGATTATTTTTGCATGTGTCGCAGCATATGTCATGCATAATGCAGCTAAGGACAGCGGATGGACGGTCACACAGTACTCTGACCTTACGGGCGGCCAGGCAGGCTTCTATACTCTTGAAGACGGCGCCGGACATTTTCTCATAGTTGACGGCGGATGGGCAGGCAACGAGGCGCGCGTCCGTGATGCCATAAAGATGCACAATAACCACGTTGATGCATGGATTCTCACACATCCTCATCAGGACCACATCGGGGCTTTCAATGCCATTTATGCTAATCCTGATGGTATCACCATAGACCGCATTTATGACTCCCCTGTTGATTATGATGTTGTTAAAGACCGCGGTGAAAAATGGGACGATCTGGCGGTATTTGAGGAATACCGAAAGCTCACTAAGAATGCAGACAATGTAACTCACCTGAACCGTGGAGAGGAGCTTGACCTGTACGGTCTTCATATTAAGGTATACAACGCATATGACCGTTATGTTCTTGATAACTCCAACGACATAACCAATGACAGCTCTCTCGTATTCAAAGCAAGCTATGGCAGCAGCAGCATGATATTCTGTGGAGACATCAAATACCAGATGGAAGATATTCTTACAGAACTGTATGGCAGTGAGCTCAGATGCGGCTGCATTCAGGCCGGGCATCACGGCAACTGGTCATTCTCAGATGAATTCTATGATAACACAGGCGCTTCGACCGTATTCATTGATTCTCCTGCATGGATAATGCAGGATTCCGAATATCCTGCCTATGAACTTGCAGAACATCTCAAAGAAAAAGGTGTGACCGTGAAGGATTTCACAACCGCACCTAATGTATATCAGTTATATTAAATAGTTGCCTGAAAGTGCCAAATCAACGCAGGCACGCTTGCGCTGCTTAGAGCTGGCAGCGGTACATAAGGCGGTGCAAGACACCGCCTAAGTACCGGCCGCTCTAAAAGCACCTGCTTATGACTTTGTCACTTTCGGGCGACATATCTTTTTTATATATCTTACTTTATAGTATTCAGGTAAAGCTCATAAAGCTGTCTGTGCTTCTTGTTAATAACATGAAGAAGAAGCCCCGTAACGTACATAAGGACTGCAACGATAAACAACATGCAGGCAACAAAAAGTGTAGGAAATCTGTCTACCATTCCTGTCTGTGCATAATCAATGAGAACCGGCACAAAGAATATCATTCCGATAACTGCAAATATAAGCGCTATTATTGAAAAGAATGTAAGCGGTTTGTAATCTCTGAACAAGGTACCGATTGTCTTAAGCACTTTTGCACCATCACTGAAAGTGTTAAGCTTTGATACACTTCCCTCAGGCCTGTCACGGTATGAAACAGGTATCTCAACAATCTTAAAGTTCTTATCAAGACAATGTATAGTCATCTCCGTCTCAATCTCAAATCCCTTTGACAATACAGGATAGCTCTTAACGAACTGCCTGCTGAATGCTCTGTAGCCTGTCATGATATCTGTTACATCGCTGTGGAAAAGCTTATTAATCGACCATCTTACAATCTTATTGCCTGAATTGTGGAAAGGTCTCTTATTCTCTGTAAAGTATGTTGATGACAGTCTGTCACCGATTACCATATCCGCCTCACCGTTAAGTACGGCATCCACAAGCTCTCTTGCGTTATCAGCCGGATAAGTATCGTCACCGTCTATCATAACATAGCAGTCTGCATCTATATCCCTGAACATTGTTCTTATTACATTACCCTTGCCCTGCCTGCGCTCATATCTTACTTCAGCGCCTGCCTCTTTTGCAAGTTCAGCCGTGTTATCTGTTGAGTTATTATCGTACACATAGATAACTGCCTCCGGAAGCACCTTTTTGTAATCTTCTACTACTTTCTTAATAGTTACGCTTTCATTGTAACATGGTATTAAAACTGCAATACGTTGTTCTGACATTATTTCCTCCATACGGCTTATCTGCCGAGTAATATTCTGATATATGGTGTCAACGACCTTGTAAATGCCGTTGCAACCCCAAAGTTCTTCCTAAGGAAATGATACCATTCCCTTCGCGGAAGCCCTTTGATTCCTTCCTTTTTCGCAAGTCTTAGCTTTCTCGGCAGTGTGGTATCATTCCATGTGCCTCTGACATCGTTCTTGTTACATACACCTGCATATATCCTGTAGACTTCTGCTCTGTAACCGAGCCTCTTTATCTGAAGACCATAATCAAAATCTCCAAGGCTGTGATTATATGCCTCATCCATATTAGGTGAAGCCCTGAAGATATCTCCCGGCACAAGGACACAGTTAGCATTAAAAGTATCACATGTCCTGTCATCATCCTCCGGCTTTACCGGAATATATTTTATCCCTTTTACATAACGTATTCCACCGTAACTGAATCTGCCATCGTCATCTTTTGTTGCACCTACAAGTACCGCAGCATCCATATCTGCAATCATATGGCTGACACTGGCGCTGTCAAACCTTACATCATCATTGGCAAGGAGATACCCGTCTGAGTCTGCACAATGTACCTTGGCATATTCTATTCCCTTGCGCATTCCTCCGGTGTAAAACAGATTACCGTTTCCTTTGAGGACGCAGATATCCGTCCTCGCGGCCGCGGATAATTCCACAAGCGCATCTTCTGTTCCGTCCGTGCTGTTATCATCAACCACCACATAATTAAACCGCCAGTCTGCCAAAAGCCCGGCAGTCTCATTAAGCGAATTAATGCAGCGCAGTGTATAATCTTTTCTATTAAAACATGTCATTATAACAGTAAGTTTCTTCATTACTACCTCTTAAAGAGCTTCTTTTGAAATTGGGTAAAAAGTGCCGCAAATGTTCCTGCTGCACCTCTGACATACAATGAAAAAGCAGTCCGTCCGATAATCTTCCCCTGTATCCTGCGCGAAAGCTCCATTATCTGTTCCGGTTCCATGGCAAACACATCGTCCAGGTTGAAATTATACATTGTTTCGCCGTGTTTGTCATCCCTGAATAAAAATGGATGTATATTACCGCAGTCAGCTATGTGTTCTGCCTGCTTTTTATCGTCTTCACAAAGAGCCGGATAGAAGTAAAAAATATCCAGATCGGGAGAAGCATAGATATATTTTTTCAAATCAAGATAATCCCTGTTATTGCATACTCTTCCGGCAGATATGTCTGATGTCCGGAATTCTCTTTTAAAAAGTGAATTCTTATCTTCACCGCCTTCGAGCGCATCCTCTATATTGAACTGTCCCGAAAAATCATATGCATATCTTGCACCGAGAAGACACGCCGCAAGAACCGCCATATAACCTCCGGCAGAATTACCGACCGTTATTATATCACAGCCTTTGGGAACATTCTGTGAAATCCATGCAATCAGCTTATCTATCGATGAAATCTCCGAATTAATCCCCTTTATATACCACTGTTTGTATATATCCCTTACATATATCTCACGTCTTGCTTTGTGAAAATGATATCTGCGCCATTCAAATCTGTCATCCGCCATGAACTTTGCAAAATTCTCTTCTGTATTAGGATAATAGAGCCCATTGCTTGAAAAGTATATAACACAGTATGGCTTGGCATCCTCACCGTTGTAGTCCGCAATAATGTAATTATCTCTCGAATACTGCTCCTTTATGAGCGGTTCTTCTTCATTCCAGATATTGAACATTTTAATGCCCTCCAGTCAATGCACCCTGCATATGCTGTCAGAAGTGCAAACCACGAAATAATAAACATTCTGTATGTATAGAAGAAATGTATCTGCGAATGCTGACCCATAACAATAACCCAGGCTACAGGCAGCAACGCCGTTGCTGCTATTGGCAGATATACCGCTGATTCAGTCTTTTTACGGTACTTAATCCAAAGCACAGCCATAAGCACAAACACTGCAATATACAACACTGCGACAAGAATCATAGCGCCCTTTTCTCCTTTGCCGATCACATTGGAAAATGGCATTGCGGAATAGATATTCTTGGCAAGTGCCGTAATTCTGCTTACCTTGCTTGTATCATTGCCGCTTACCCTGAATGATGCCTGATTCAGCGCATCTTCAATTATATTGCGTCTGAGAATTGCAGTTCCGACAATCCACTTGGCTGCCCAGCCTGCTGCCCATCCGACTGCCCATGTTATGCATGAATGAATAAGTACAGCCCAGTTTTTTATTATTGAATCCCTGCCAAGCTCCTTTGCATTTATCAGAAGCACTGCACAAAGCGGAAGTCCAAGTGTCACAAGCGGTGCCGTGAGAAAATCGAGATACTGCGTAACCATTCCGATTATAAGAAACATCTCGCCCGTGAATGCCACAGTCTTCGACGCACTGTAACGCTTTGTTATATATACAAGGGCCGTCATCGTTACGAGAAATACCTCACAGAACTGAAGGCTCCATGGCACCATTATAAAATATGCAAGTACCATGCAGAGTGTGAATATCCATGCCGTACCGCGTCCAAGCCTGTCATTAAGCCCAAGTGTACATGCTGTAAGAAGGAACATTAATACAACCATAAGGATATACCTTATATCAAGATATGAGAATAATACGAGGAGCGGTCTTACCCAGACAAGATATCCGTGCCAGTATCTGCTGTATCCGTTGCCGCTTAAGGCATTACTCAACGGGCTGCAGTTATCATTAACCATTGTCCCGCTTATAATTATGCTGTCAGTCAGATTATCAATCATGCTTCCCGATGCATATGTATATACTCTGTTCCAGCCGTCTCCCTCCTGCTCGAACACCTCCATTGAGCGGTCATAATTCTGCTTTATTGCAGAATTGGGAATGCACATAACCAGCGTAAGCATCAGCACAAAGGCTATAATCATAATACAGAATATCGAGATAATCCTCAGCCAGATATTCTTCTGCTTGCTTCCCATATTCTGTTCTCCAAACAGTTTCTTTAACATCATGTTCTCCTTCTGATAAATGCATTGACAGGTCTGTCAACCCCATAGTACAGCACAACACTTACTATCGCCGTACCAACAACAGCAATGCCGGTTATCGCAGCCTCAGGCAATATGTATGATGCCATAAGCATGTCTATTATCTCCATTACCACCGCATGTCCAAGATATATTTCATAGGAAAATCTGTCGAGCACGTCAAACATTTTATTTACATACGAATTCTTAAATTCCACATTCATTGACGCAAGGACAATTATAGTAAACAGGCATGACAATGTGTATGGACTGTTGAACTTGGACATTGCAAAAAAATACAGCATTATACATGCCAATAAAAGTGATGCCCTGTCAGATTTGTGCTCCTGAACTGCCCTGCACGCAACCGCTCCGAACATAAAATATAACACATAAAACAGCGGTGTGAACCAGTCTCTTGTAATCTCAAGACGTGCATACAGGATATCAAGGCCTATCATGCACAGGTATGTAACCGCAAGTCCCACAAGTGATGACCGGTATGTCTTCATTATTCTGGCCAGAATCGGTGTCATTATATAAAATAAGACAAATATGCCAATCGTCCATGTAAAGCTCAGATTACGCCACTGATTATCTCCGGGTATGTACTGTCCGATTATAAATATATATCTCAGCCAGCCAAGTCCCGCCCAATCATGCGGCATATCTTTTAATATCAAACCGTGTACTATTATATCATATATAACTACCGCATAATATACCGGCAATATTCTTGCCAGCCTTTTAATCCAGTATCTTACAGGGCTGTAGTTATTCTCCGAATATGTATACAACGCCAGGAAACCGCTTATTATAAAAAAAAGATAAACACCATGCTGCATGTAATGCGTGAGCTCATAAATCCTGCCCTCAAGCATAAGCCTCTGGCTTATGTGTGTACACACAATTGCAATACATGCAATTACCCTCAGATAACTGAGATTTTTAAAATATTTCATTCTGCTTCATTCTCTCTAATTCTCTAACATCTTCAATACTTTCAATAACCATATTCCTGTTATCCGCAACAGAAAGTCTTATTGAAATATATTCTGCCATTCTTGCTATAAATTCTGAATTAGTAGGCCTGTCCTCTATATTGCCTGCCGGTCTGCAAAATATCTCTTCAAGCCACTTCATATCGCCCTTGGTCCATACTACTTCAATCGCGTGTCTCATAGCTCTCTCAACCCTTGTGGGCGTGGTCTTATTCTTTCTTGCAATATCAGGATAGAGCAGCTTCGTAATTGAACTTACACATTCTCTGTCATTCATCGTCATTATAAGTGCTTCCCTCATAAAACGCTGACCGATTATATGAACCGGCATTCCGAGCTTAAGAAGCATGTCTGCAACTTTTATCTCTATATCAGTATATGAATTGCGTCTCTTAAGCTCCTCACTTCTGCGGCGCTGCTCTTCGTTATTCAGTGCCCACCGTATCCTGTCTGTAAGCAGCGGGCCATCCACCGGCTTCATAATATAATACTCAACGCCTGACTCAAATGCCTCTCTTATTATCCTGTCTTCCCCTATTGCGCTGACAACTATAAATACCGGCTTATTCTTAATAGTGTCATCAGCCTTTATCTTTCTTATCACCTCAAGCCCATCAAGCTTAGGCATAATAAGGTCAAGTACAACCGCATGCGGCTTGTAATTCTTTATAACAGATATGAGCTCTGAGCCATTTATCGCCTCTCCGACAAGTTCCATATCAGGTTCATCATTAATTATATCCCTGAATACCCTGCGTACCGCCATATTGTCATCTGCACATGCAACCCTTATCTTATCGTCATCCATACTTTGCATCCCTCCTGTTATATATGTGCCTACTATAATAATCTCATTTTTCAAAAAACAAAACTATAGTATGCTGTCGCATTATTCGACACATATTTTACCGATGCTTAATTACATCAGACTTTTTATATACTTCTCAACTGCCTTTGCAATCAGGCTGTGTCCTTCTTCGTTAGGATGAAGGCCGTCTGATGTGTATGAATCATAATTATCCGCATTGATGTTGAAATTGTGATACAAATCTATGACCGGAATATCATACTTTGCGCATACCTTCTGCATTGCATCTACATAATCCCACATCGAACTTCCTGTCTCATTGTTGCTCGAATTATGCATACCGCCAAATTCACCCGGAAGCGGCGTAAGAAATACTATATTGGCATCCGGATAACTCTCTTTAAGGCCTGAACACAGCTTCTTAAGTCCGCCGTAGAATTCGTCTTTTCTGGTTGAATCCGGACTTCCAAGTGCAACATTATTGTAGTAATCGTTAGAACCGCCATATACAACTATAACCCTGCAGTCAGGATTAATAGACTTATATCTCTCAACAAAGCCTTCTCCGCCATTGCTTGCAAGCGTATTACCCGATATTCCATAGTTGAACTGTACACATCCAAGATCTTCGCAGACAACATCCGCATAGCTGTAACCACTCTTATATCCTACCGTTATGCTGTCTCCAAGGAATGCTATTCCAAAAGGTGCTGTAAGCTTATCTGCTGATGCAAAATCAGCTTCAGTCTGGGCTTCTGTCTGTACAGGTACTGCCACCGTGACAGCCTCCGTCCGGGCAGGTGCCTCTGTATCGGCTTCCGTCTCAGGTGTCACTCTGTATACAGGTTTCACTTCAACCGGAGCCTTTGCTGCCTCGGTCTCTGTTTCAGAATCTGTTTCCTTCTCTGTCTTTTGTTCTGCAGCTTCAGTCTCTGCCTGTTTTACTTCAGACTTCTCTTCAACAGCTTTTTCTGTTTTATCTGACTCTGTCCGGGCTTCTGTCTCTGTCTGATCCGGTGCAGAAGAAACATCCTGACTCTGCCTGTTATCCTGACCTTGAGAATTGGCCTGCACTACAGTTTCTGCCTGACCTGATGCATCTGCATCAGCGCCCTGCCCCTTATCTGCACATCCTGTCATGACAACCATTCCTAAGGCAATCATAATTGCTGTCGTTTTTTTAATGTAATAATTCCAATTCCTCATTAATTCCAATCTCCATTTCGTTCCATTCATTACTCTGCACAGTCTTTTATTATATCACATATCCTGTCAACATCTGATAATGGCAGGTCAGCAAATAACGGAAGTGTAAGCACTCTTTTTGAAATCTTAAGTGCAACCGGCGTATCATTCGGATCAAACATTCCATTGTAACATTCAAATGTATTCGTAATCGGATAAAAGTACTTCCTTGCAAATATATCATTCTCTGCAAGCTTCTCAAATACCACATCCCTTGTCACACCAAATTCTTCTTCATTGAATACTACAGGGAAATAGGCATAATTGTACTTTACGCCATCCTGAACCTTTGAAAGCTGCACACCTCTGACACCATCGAGATTGGCTCTGTATCTGTCTACAACAGCCTTTCTCCTGGCAATCTCACCATCAACATGCTTAAGATTGCAAAGCCCCATTGCAGCCTGAAATTCATTCATCTTGGCATTGGCTCCGACATAATCAACCGTCTCCTCATCCATAATGCCAAAATTCTTAAGGCGGTACAGTCTCCTTCCCAGCTCTTCATCCGAATAACATACAGCGCCGCCCTCGATTGTATTATATACCTTGGTGGCATGGAAGCTGAACATTGATGCATCGCCAAAGCTTCCGGCACCCCGTCCGTTGTATGTCTCCCCAAATGCATGTGCTGCATCATATATAACCTTAAGTCCGTGTCTGTCAGCTATCTCCTGAATCCTGTCGACATCACATATATTGCCGTATACATGTACAGGAACAATAGCACATGTATCCTTTGTTATAAGCCGCTCAATCTTATCAGCATCTATAGTATAGTCATCCGGATTAATATCACAGAACACCGGCTTAAGTCCGTTTCTTACTATAGCATGTGTTGTTGACGCAAATGTGTACGGAGTGGTAATTACTTCCCCTTTAAGATGCATCGCCTGAAGCGTAAGTTCAAGTGCCATATGCCCGTTAGAGAAAAGCGTGATGTCATCAACTCCCAGATACTCCTTAAGTTCCTTTTCAAGCCTTACATGCTTCTCTCCCATATTGGTCAGCCAGTGATTGTCCCATATCGAAGCTATTTCCTCTATATATTCTTCCATTGGCGGCATAGATGACCTTGTAACAAGAATTTTTTCCATACTATTCTCCATTCCTGCGCTGCCTTTTGCGCATATCAAGTTTGTGCGCAAGCACAAATCTTGCGTGTGAAAAATCTTATTTTTCACACTATTCTCCATTCCTTTCAAGAAGATTCTTCAGAATAACCGGCCGTCCCTTTTTCAGGAAACTGTCCTTAAAATGATATTCATCCTGAAAATTCTTTTCGTCATAATAAGTAGCATTCTTACTGTAACCGTTGAGGATATCCTGCAAACCGTATCTTTCTATATCTTCCTCAAAGCCCTTCCATGTACGCATTATTCTGTTGCTCTGCAATGGACAGCACATTACCTTAAGATTAATTGAGTTATCATCACAAAGCTGCTTTATCTGCCTCAGATATGTGGCAGACAATGCGCTTATACGCATATTTTCACGCTCTTTCGGACGCGTTGCTGTTATGTAATCCCTGTATTGTGACAACACAAACATATCATTGTATATTATCTTTTTGAGAGGCTCACACCTGGTTGCGGCAGCTCCATACTTATAATCAATATACTCCTGGACATCCTCCGTTATATACTGCATATTCTCCTGCGTATAATACGGAACAACATAATACTGGTATGAGTAATCCTTGTCTGCCGCATTAGCCATCAGATCCGGAGATATTACCATAATTATCCTTTTGGTCTGTGGATTAGCCTCTATGTAATTACGCAGAAGCAGATAATAGCCTCCCATTGTCGCCGAGCAGTTGCCTGTCATTGTATATGCATTCTGAAACCTTTTATCATTGCCGAATAGCTGTGATGCCACACTGTCGCCTATTATAAGCTTCTCCTCACTGCGTGTCTGCTTAGACTGCTCTATAAGTCTGAACTGGTCTTCTGCAAGTCCGTTTTCATCATAGCTCCATGCCTTTGCATGCACTATCTCAAGCATAATAACAAGCACTATAAATGCTGCCGCCCTTAAATACGGTATCAGCACGGCTATTGCATTAGCTGCATTTTTATTCTTCATAATTACCAGATACGCATATCCTTGTCCAGATAATTCTGAACATAGTCCTTTGCGCCCTCCTCAAGTGAGTAGAACGGCTTATCATATCCTGCCTCTCTGAGCTTGTCCATCTTAGCCTCTGTAAAATACTGATATTTTGGTCGAAGAGTCTCAGGCATATCTATAAACCTTATATCCTTATCAATTCCGAGTGCCGCAAATACAGAAGCTGCGAGGTCGTAAAATGATCTTGCCTTACCTGTTCCGACATTGAAAAGCCCGCTTACGTCAGGATTATCCATAAGGAACATCATGACATTGCATACATCCTTTACATAGACAAAATCCCTTAACTGTCCGCCATCCTCATAGCCTTCCTTATAAGACTTGAATAGCCCTATATATCCTCTTTCCTTAATCTGGTTAAAGCCATGCATGATAACGCTCGCCATGCTGCCCTTGAAATATTCGTTAGGACCATATACATTGAAGAACTTAAGTCCCGCATGCTGGCGTGGTGCTTTATTACCTGCCGCAAGCTCCTTCTTTACCCATATATCAAACAGCTGCTTTGAATATCCATATCCGTTAAGCGGAAGATAGTTATCTATATCTGCCTTATCGTCAAATCCCTGTGAACCGTCACCATATGTCGCAGCGCTGCTTGCATATACGAAGCTTGCATTATTGTCTGCGCAGAACTTCCACAATGTCTTGGTGTACTCAAGATTATTCTTGTAAAGGTAATCAAAGTTACGCTCTGTTGTTGCGCTGCACGCACCAAGATGAAATACATTGGTAACCCTGCCTGCATACTCAGGAAGATGCTCAAGGAACTCATCCCTGTTGTAATACTTTATGTATCTTTTGTTGGCCATGTTGCGCCATTTATCAGTCTCGGCAATATTATCAACTATAATAATGTCGTCAATTCCCCTGTCATTAAGGCTTCTCACTACACAGCTTCCTATAAATCCTGCTCCACCTGTTACTATTATCATGTCTGTACCTCCAATATTATACTGTTAAAAGCTGCATTTATAACCACGTTCTATATCTACAGCTCTCTCAGCACATTCTTAAGAACATCTGTTACATCCTGCACACTCACCATGTCGACACATGTAAACAGCCCTGTATCTTTCATATGTTTCTGACATTGGGAAGTTCTGTCAACTATTCTGCAGTTAAAGCATTCCATGTCATGAACACAGACTGCCGGCATGCATTTATTGATATCATTGTTATTGATGTCATTGTCATTTCCACCGGATAACTGCCCGTTCTCAATCTTATACGGAAGGAATCTCCCGTAATGCCATCCGCCGAATACACAGACTGCTTTGGTTCCTGTTGCCGCAGCAAAATGTATTCCGCTCGTATCATTGCCTATGAGCAGCTTTGCATGCCTTATTACCTCTATCGACTGCAGAAGCGTTGTCTTACCCGTCATGTCAATGACATCACCATTGTAATGCGATGTAAGACCATTGGCAAGATATTTCTCATCAGGTGAACCGCAGACACAGCATTTCCAGCCTGTAGTATCATGTATAAACTGCGCCGCCTGCGCAAATCTTTCTATCGGCCACATCTTTGCCCTGAAGCTTCCTCCCGGAAATACAACAAAATAATCTCCCTCCGGAATCATGCCGTCAGGAACTTCTGTAGCCCTGAGCACCGGAACGGATGCACGGAATGTGCTTCCTGTCACCTTACGCACGAATTCGGCATTGCGCACCAGCTCCATAACATGTCCGTCTCCGGCATCTATAACACTGTCATATATCGTATCTGTTGCTTTAAGTGCCCCCTGTGAGGCATTATCAAATGACCTGTCGCGTATTGTCAGCTTCTTCTCTGCCCTTACTGCCGCAGATACCACATCAGTATACACCCGCCTTGAAAATGCAGTCTGTATCAGCAGCTCAACATTAATACGTTCCAGTTCATGCGAAAGTTCCTTTCTGAAGCGGAAATTGCCGGCGTAATTAAGTCTGCCTGTATCTACCGGAACTATCTCATCAAACAGTCCGCTTGCCTCGGCTATCCCCTTACATGCCTTGTTACATATAAGTATTATATGCCTTCCTGCAAACTGTCTTCTGAATTCTGCCGCACTGTCCAGCCATATTACAAAGTCGCCGATTGCATCAAGCCTTACAAGTGCCACCCTGCCCTTAGCTGCGGCTCTCTGTTCATCTGTCTCTATTCTGTTATTATTGTGTCTGAGCTGCCATATATCTGCTTTACACAGCACAGGTGTCATTCTTATGACTGCTTTTCTTAAGATACTTCCCATTGTTACACATCCTGCAATAATTATTATACGGTATCCCTCTACAGCTTTGCACTACCATCCGGCTATTCGTGGTGAGCCGCGTTAACGGCATTGATAATGTTAGTTGTGGACATACCGTCAACAAGCTGTATTGTTGTGACAAGTCCACCCTTAGCTTCAACTATGTCATGTCCCACTATATCTTCAATCTTATAGTCCCCGCCCTTGACAAGAATATCCGGCTGTACAGCCTTTATCAGGTCATATGGCGTGTCATCCTCAAACTTTACAACATAATCTATAAAATCAAGCTCTGCAAGCATTGCCATTCTTACATCCTCATGGTTAATCGGTCTGTCCTCGCCCTTAAGTCTCTTAACCGAAGCATCGGAATTAACCCCGACAATAAGCATATCTCCAAGCTTTCTTGCTTCCTTGAGATACCTTGCATGTCCAAGATGAAGAATATCAAAGCATCCGTTTGTAAATACAATCTTAGCCCCCGGCTTTCTTTCACGGAATCTGGCAAGCTGCTCAAGCAGTCCGTCAAGTGTCTGTATCTTAGCCGGTCTGCTGCCAAACATATCCTCAAGTTCATCAAGTGTAACCACCGATGTACCGAATTTAGTAACCTTGATTGATGATGCTGCATTAGCAAGTGTGATTACTGTCTGCGGTCTTAAGTTCTCGGCAATTCCAAGTCCTATATATGAAAATGCAGTGTCTCCGGCACCGACAACATCACGAACCTGCCTTGCCTCAACATTAGACTCGTATACACTGCCATCCCTGTCAAGATACATCATTCCGTCACCGCTTAAGGTTGCTATAACAGCTTCGCATCCCGCAAGTTCACGAAGCTTTTTCATAGCAGCTACTACCTCATCATGCGTCCCGACCGGCATATCTGTCATATATGCAAGCTCCCTGCGGTTAGGCTTAAGAAGATATGCACCTGCATACTTGGCAGGATTCTTGGACTTGACATCAACTATGACCTTACGCCCATGCTTACGCGCAATATCTATAACCCTTGCCGCAAATGAGTCTGACAGCAAGCCTTTCTGGTAATCTGACATAAGCACGATATCATAGCTGTCGATTGCTGCCTCAAGCATGTCTGCAAGCTTATTCTCACATGTGTCATCTATATCAGAGGTATCCTCGTTATCAATTCTTGTTATCTGCTGGCCTGATGATACAAGTCTTGCTTTCATAGTTGTAATTCTGTTATCACATGCAAGCACAAGATCTGTCTTCACGCCTTTGTTCCCAAGGAGTTCTATTATCTGCCGTCCGGCATCATCATTGCCCGTAACCGCAAGAAGTGCCACATCCACTTCCATTGCCGCCACATTGGCTGCCACATTGGCTGCACCACCAAGCACATTCTCCCTGCTCTCATATTTGAATACCGGGACCGGTGCCTCCGGTGATATTCTTGAGACCTGACCGTGAAGATACACATCAAGCATTGCATCTCCAACCACGAGGAATTTTTTATTGCAAAGTTTTAACTGCTTTATCAGATTCTCCATATATTCTCCGTTCCTGCACAAAGTTAATCGCACTACGCGGGCTGCACTCAGACAGATTGCCGCGTACATATTATCTTTTTATTTTACCATATAACATATAATTACACAAATAGCTTTATCAGCATACCTTAAGCATACTGATAAAGCTAACTTCTAAAAATATCCTATACTGTAAACATCATAATTATCCGTGGAACCCACAGGCCATATATGATACTGCACAGACGACCAGTTAGGGTCTAACACTCCCTTTCTGAATACAACATAATTATATCCGGCACGTTTTGCATTCTGCACTATTCCCTGAAGATATGGCTCGTCCTGATTAAGATATACATACATATCCCTGTCATCATCGACAGCATATCTGTTATCTGTGTAATAATAAAGTTTTATACCCTGGTCAGACATTCTAAGTGATGAGCACAGCTCATTGAGTGCTATAACATTCTTATCCTGACCGTCATCCCCGATTATCCTGCATATCTGTTTTGTCTCATCAGATATCTTATCAGGTTTTCTTGTCCTCTGCCATGCAAAATTATTTCCGTATACCGGCATAAACGCCACTATCATCACAACCATCAGCGCACATATGCAGCATACGGTAATCCGCGGCCTGTTCCCGGAAATGCCGCATATTATATCCACAGCCGCATAAGCTACCGCTGCATTAAACGGTATGATCCAAAATGTTACGCTGCAATATTCAGGTGCAATAACTCCCAATATTAAATACGTTAACGGATTAAGCACCACTATTAAAAAAGTAATTGCAGTTATATAGACAAACAGAATTTTTCCGGAATTATTCTTCTTCATTGCAATATATACAATAGCAAGGATGGTTATCACAAGATACATATTTGTCATGAAATCATTAACAAACATTCCGCTTATGTATCCGGCATACTTATTCCAGAAACCTGCGGCTGAGCCCATATTATGTGTAGCCGCACTGTATATAACACATGCAGCAATGTATACAATACACGGAACAAATGATGCCGCATAACTTCTGATATGCATCCCATTCATGCCGTAATTAGCAACGTAATAGCATCCGAATACTCCCGCACACATAATCGTACTTATTATGATTCCATATACAGACGTAAAACAGAGTGCGCATAATGTTGCTGTAAGATATACTCTTTTTGAGCTGAAGATACTTTTGTTTCTAACAACATTCCTGTATGCGGCATCTGCTTTTTCAGAACCGGTTTCAAGCTCTGCATCATGCCACTTTATCTCTGCACGTATTGTTGTAATAGCGTAATACAATGCAAGTACCGCAAGTATGCTGCAAGCCATAACATCAGGGTTCCAGCTGTTTATAAGCATCAGGTTCCACAGAGACTCCTTCGGTCTGAGTGAATAATTACTGAATACTGACAGAAGTGACAGCGCTGTCAGAAACATATACCTGTGATTTTTATTTTTAAAAAGCACAAATGACATAATATAATATGACATGTATACCACCGGAATAATAACCAGCGGAATATACAGATTAGCCACTGTCAAAGGTGTTGTGCGGAAAATATATGATATCACGGCTACAAATTCCGCTGAACATGACATAATCATTCCAAACGGCATTCCGTCCGTATTCTGTCCGGTAAATGGATTAATCCCTCCATTATATCTGCCATCCGTATATATCTGCATGGCACGCGCTGTTACATAGTCATTCTCATATACGACATTTTCATGGATTATTACCGCCACAGCTATCTGTGCCGCTATTCCGGCAATCATAACCGCCATAAGCGCATATGTACCAGCATTCTGTCGTTCAAACCGTATATTTTTTTCAAGCAGATGTCTCAGACGCTTTTTATCCGCAAAGACACAACCGGCTGCTATTAATACAGCAAGCACAAACAGGTATGCTACAGCCATTATATTCAGTCCTGCATTAAATATCTTTAATGGTATCTGCACAATTGCAAACAGCATCCACAGTCCGACAAATCCGACCATATAAGTATGTATCAGACCAATACTTTTGTCTTTAATAAGACACTTCAGCATACAGCCGCAAAAATATGGCAATATTGCCGCAACTAATATAAATACACACACCGATATCATACTAATCTCCATTCCTGCCCGTTTTTCAGGGCATCCCAGGTTTGTGCGCAGGCACAAATCCTGCATGTAAACCAGCTAGTAAGCATTTTTGTATATATTGTAACCATCAACCGTCCCAAGTCTGACAAGCCCGTATTCCGTCTGCATAACAGACCGGCTGCCATCTTCTTTAAGTACAACGTAATTCCAGCCTGTAAGCTTCTGAAGCTGCATTATTGCCTTGTAGTTAATCTCGTCAGAGTTTATAAAATCATATACCGTCTGGTAATTTATAATTAATTCTTCATCATCTACCGAATATGTTCCGTAATCTATTGACAGTTCCTTCCACCAGTCATGGTATACAAGTTTTATATCCGCATCGTATGTTCTCATAAATCTGCATATATCCGCAGGAGCATATACAACCGGTTCACCGTCACAATCATTTGTTATCATATCTGCAATATCTACAGTGTTCTGCGGCACTCTGTAAATATTATCTCTTACATAAAACAGATTATGTTCTCTGTTAACAGAGCCTAACCCATATCCCCATAAGAGAATCATAAGCACCATTACAGCTGAAATCCCTATTCCCTTACTCTTACCGGTCTTTCTTACAAGTGCAGCCCACATACATGCAAGTATCAAAAAAAACGGTACATTCCAGTACGATCTTGCATATGTATAATCAGCTGTCAGACCTGCAAGCTTATAGTATACCGGATTCAGCAGCGTAAGCACTATAACGCATACAGGCAGTGCCACCAGTATTCTTTTCTGTACATCTGTTCCCGCATATATTATCCACATAGCACCGGCCACCAGAAGCAGTGCGAGGAATCCGTATCCAAAATAATATCCGTAAGTTATTCCCAGCTGGCTGAAAAATTCATGCATCATTTATTACCATTTAACCCCCATATACTGCATATATAACATGAACGACATAAGCGCGATTGATGGTACTGAGGAAATTACAAACCCCAATGCATACGACAGACGCCTGTTCTTTATCATATAATAAACTGTTATACAAAGAGTTACCGTTGCTGAAGCTATACTGCCATACGTGCTTATGAGTGCTGCTGCAGTGTGCACAACCGCAACAAGCCCCCACATTCTCTTAGTTGACTTTGCATTGCCATCTTCATCCATAATGCGTATAAGATAATACCACAATACCGGTATGATAACATTGCCTATAATTGACTTGCCATACCAGGGACCTGTAAAAAGCCATGCAGAGGTTGTAAGTTCAAATCTGTTGTACATAGAAAATAAATCAATTATTGTAAGAAAAATAATTGCATAGTCTGCCGATTTTTTATCTTTAAGGATCACACTGGCAAGCCCGTAACAAACTATATAATGCATAGCTATTATAATTACGGGCAGCACATTGTGCATCATAACTACAGGCTGCATCCCGAATATTGCACTTACTGACGCCATGTATGCATGGTATCCTGACAAAATATATTTGGCTACATAACTAAGCTCTATCTGTCTGCCTGTAAACGGACTGAATCTTATAAGTGTGTCTGTTGAATATGCCGTAGATGCCATTCCTACGAACAGCGAATCATCCGTATATTCCCGCTGATACACCAGCGTAAATATAATGTATGCCACACATACACATACAGCAATAACATGGTGTACTCTTATATCCGTAAAATAACCCGTAAATCCGTCATGCAGATTTTTATTCTTTTTTCCGTAAGCAATCCCTGTAACTATTCCTGCTACTATAAAAAGCAACATTACTGCTCCCCATATAAAAGTTGTCTTTGAAAGGGATTCGTATCTGAACACAAGGAATAAGTATACTACTTCATATATAGCCATGCTGGATATTATGCCCGCAACATACATTGACGCCACAGATTCATTCTTAATTCCGGCCAGTCTGAATATCATATTGCCCAAAGGCACTGCCGCAAGCACACTGCACAGCACTAATAACACCATCTTTAATATTAACATAACTTCACTACCCATCCTGCAAACATAACCACTCCGGCAAGACTGAGTAAAGCTCCGATTACATAAAGCCTGTTCTCATACTTTGCGACTACAGTATGCTGTCCTGCCTCTATATCAGTTGCTATAAATGCATAATCATATTCCCGAATCTGCTGACGGACTCCGTCAACATACACATTCCATCCTTTTCTGTATGGAATAGCCAGCATTAACGTACCATCCTCTTTTGCATCTACACTTCCTTCAACACATGCATCCGTCTTTCTGACAAAATGCGAAGTTCTGTCAGCTTCTTTCCCATCATAATACAGACTTGCAATTGAGCCTGCATGCAGATTGCGATATACATATGTCCCGTCATATTCATATATTTCTTCAAGATAATCCCAGTCAAGCTTTGTCCATGAAAGAATGTATTTTGTATTGGTGATTGCAAATGCATCATCATAAAGCGCACCGTCCAGGTCATGTTTAATATACCGGTATTCTTCTGTCGGATACATTTTTTCATAAAATGTCTTAAGGCTTCCGCTCATAGTTGAACAGTACATGCTTACCGGTGCATAATTCTGCAGAAGCGAATCTCCCGTTGCTGAAAAATCATGGTATGTCTTTTCAACACGATAAAAACTGTCATCATGTTCTTTCAGATATTCCAGAATATGTGTAGTATCCCTGCCGTGAAAATCTGTACTGTTAATACATTCCGTTGTGCGGTCGTATGTATATCTTACATTGTTGGTAACATATCCTTCAAAGCACACCCCGGCTATAAGAAGCCCCAGCATAATCCTGACTTTTCCTGTTGTGTAATGTATTCCTATGACAGCAATATTCAGCACTATTATAGCTATGTTAATCCATTTGTACTGAAGTCTGTAATGTCTGAATGCATAGTAGTTAATCAGGATAACAAAAAGCACGCCGGCTGATGCCAGCCATCTGTTAATATCGTTACGTTCAACACATCTGTCAATAAACAATGCATATATCACAGCCATAAGCGGCATAAGCACATATGTGAATCTCATGGCGGGAATTCCTTCAACAAGTGACTCACAGCCTATATTGAATATTGCCCCAACCATCGGAACTGTTACAGCTGCCACCATAAGTATAAGCATGACAATCCGGAGTATCCATTTTCTGCGCTCCACGTTGTTCCTGTCTTTGATAATTCCATACCACACAGCCTGCGGAAGAACTATTGCTCCCAGCACAGAGAATGACAGCTGTGGAAATTCGTAATATTTCTGGTCTATCCCGAGTATTCCGAATGTATTATCGGATATTATCCTCCCGGCGAGCACCTTGTAATAATTCATTCCGTATGTCAGCGAAAGATACTGCGAAAGTCGGTGCCACAGACTTCCTTCAACTCTTGTACTTACATTAAGTACAATATCCGCATATGGCACTATCATGCATGCAGCACATAGCATTCCGAGTACTACAGTCACAATAACCGGCCAAAGCCTGTGCCACAGCGTCTTAACTCCATCAACATATATCATTCTCAGTATTGTATATACAGATGTAAATATAGCAATCATGTATCCAAAATAAACACTGTATATAAATATAAGTGCAACAGTAATACCGACTGCAAGATAATACCGCTTCATTGCACGCTGCTCCTGATACGCCGCTATCAGCTTCTCGACCAATAACAGCAGCAGAATGAGATACACGCATGCCATTCCGAAATAATAGTGCTGCCCCCACAGCATAATCCAGCCGTTGAATGCAAACAGGCATGATGCAATAAAACGTGCTCTTACCGATGCTCCATAATACTTAAGGAACTCAAAGCATATAAGAGCGCATGCCATAATCTTTACAAACTGCATCACAAGAAGCATGTTCTTTACCGTTTCAACTCCAAATACCACACCGGTACCTATGATTACCCATGCACACGGATCCATTATCCACTCCTGGCGTGTAAGAGTGTCACATCCAAGCCCCCACTCAAAGTTCCACAGTGACAATGTTCCTTCTTTTATGGAATCTATCACATGTATATACATTGGATAAAACTGGCATATCGTATCCATTCCTGCATCTTTGAACAACAGATACCTTCCGCCGAATATATATCCCCAATACACAATGACAAACATTACCGTTACCGCAATAACAAGCATCATCCTTGTTCTGGCAATGTCGCTCATATTTTTAATTCTGTCCTTCATAACCCAAATCCTTCATAAGTCTTTTGGCAGCCGCCATGCTGTAGAAGCCGCCGCTCATATGAACCATGTATGCACCTTCGCTGATGAGTGCAGTTACAAACCTGACATGCTTTCCGGTAACAATCGCGTTCTTCTTATGAAATATCTTTGTGATAAGTTTATCCGCAATCATATACAATCTGTTGTGATGTATATTATAAATCCACGAGAATTCTTCTCTTCCCGATTCAAACGGAAGCATCTTATTATACCTGTCATCAAGTGCATAAAACATGTTGTGTGTCTGCGCATAATATGCCATAGGTGCTTCCTCATATGCCGTATGGCCACCCTGTGTATGCCCGGAATAATAATATTCCTTAAATGCATCCGCTACCAGTGATGGCCTGAACACAAGCACACCGCCATTAATATTACCGACAAGCCTGTTATCCGGTGCAAATCCTCTTGACGTAAAATAATCCTGCACTGTCTCATTAAGTATACGCTCATTACCTGCATATATCTTCCTGAACTTGTCCTCACCGCGCGGGTTAACAACCGCCGCAAGTCCGCACTCATCAGGAATATCTGCAAATATATCCGGACAGACGGGATTTATAATTATATCCAGATCAAAGAATGCAGCAAGCTCATACTGACGCAGATAATCCGCTATAAGGAGCTTCTGTGAATATATATCCCTTTTTCTGCTTTTATCTATCCAGTCATTAATAAATACAAAATCTGCATTGCATCTCGCGGCATACTGCTGCATCTGCCTTTCGACTATCCTGTACTGCTCCAGATACTTACCGCCTCCGACGCTCATAACGCAGACTGCCCTGTCATGATGTTTTTCCATTATTCTTACCTCTTATCAGCTGCTGCCACCCCATAACTGCATATGGAATGAGCAGATAGTAGTATGGGACTGTATACCGGCCTTTTGCCATAATCATTAAGCCCCATTGCAACCCATGTTACCTTTGGCATGCCCCTGCCCAATTCTATCCCGGTAAAATATCTGTATAAAAACATTATAGCAGTCCATACTGCCATTATTATAACTTTTAAAAAATTTTCTATATTAATTGGGAGTGTGTCATTCATTTTTCTTTCCACCCGCCAATTCTGATGCCATATCAGATATCTTATTTATCATACTTTTCCATCCTATGACCGCATATGGAATAATAACAAAATAATATGGTGCCACATACTGGCTCTTTGCCTCCCAGAATGTAAAGAATACGAAGCCGCCTATCATGAGCACTGCATTAAACAATTCATACACCGTCAGGCTGTCAAATCTTTTCCAGCACCCTGCAATATATATGAGCACACCAAAGTTAATAAGAGTCTGTACTATATTCATAAGCTCTTTCCAGACTATATTATTGCCATCCCTGACTGCTGCCTTTATCGCATAATCCGGCGTATGTGACTCGCGTTCCTGCATATCAAAACACTCCCATGTGGGATTATTCCACTGGCTTGTTATCTTTTTATAGTAAAATCTTAATGGATTAGTTGTAAGAATAGCTTTTCCACGCTGCTTTATATGGCTTATTGCCTCCGCTACCGTGGCATCCTGATCCCTGTTGTTCTTTTCATACACATATCCGTTATAATTATCAAACCATCCCGGAGTATTAACTGATTCGTTCATTCCCATTGCAACCCACGCAATCTTAGGAATTCCCTGTGCAAGCGGCGTGTCCGTCAGCTTTTCCACGGCAATATTAAAGCTCCTGCTCCCTGCTATATATATGGCAAGTACGATAACCAGGCCAATTGTACTCTTAAGCTTCTTTGTCATAACCGAATCAAAAAGAAGATACAGTGCTATTCCTACAAGGACAATTGCATAGTTAGATTTCATTATAAGTGACAGCGTCATTGCAATTCCACATGGAATCATATACACAAGCTTACGCCTGTCAAAATATATAAACATAAACATTGCTGCTGTCATCGCAAGCGAAAAGCCTGTCATTGTTCCGTAACAGAATACAACATACATTGCAAACGGATAAAATGTCACTGTTACAAGCCACGTCCATATGCTTGAATTTTCTTTAAAAATATATCTGCTGATAACATACATTGAAACTACTGCATTTATAAAGAATGCGACATTGACATACTGAAAAGCTATATATGCACTGTCCCCAAACATTCCAAGAAGCATTACATCAAACATAACTATTCCATTCTGGAATGGATATACTGACATATATCCTGTACTCCAGTTACTGTAATTACCATCAATGAACTGCCTGGCCATCTCAAAGCACAGTATCTGGTCTGATACCGGTTCATAATGCGTTATCGAAATCCACCATACAAGGAATATTCCAACTGCAGCTGTTATAATAATTCCAATTATATTCCTGTTTTTTCTAATACTGTTTATCACTCTGTCAGGTATAAATCTTTTAACCATGAATGTTATCGCTGCTGCTATCAGCATAAAGACCAGTATACATAATATATTAATAACCGGAGAGTCTGAATTGAATGATACATCCATGTCACCAACAAGGTCTACCGTTTCTATTGTGCATACAAAGAACAGCCCCAGCATTATCACCGACCACAGAACCATTATAAGCATCTTCACGCCATGTTCAACTTTACCAGTAAACCCGTCACCCATTAAATATTTCCTCGTAATCATAGCTTGTATAAAATTGCGATATTGCATTAATGTATTGAATATAATTATCCTTAGTAAGCCTTCCTGCATCCTGATGAATCCAGTCTATAATCTTATCATTAATCTCATCACTGAAATGTTCTTTGTCCATATAATTATCAAGATCGGTTATCATGTCAAATCTGTCTGAGAATCCGTATATCCTGACATTGGAATATGCCAGCAGTGACTCAATCATCATCCTCTCCGCTTCTATCTGAATCTTAAGTACACCCTTCTGATTCCACTCATCCCACTGACATATCGAAGATGGTGGCAGGAAATAATAAAATGCCACATCAGGGTTATCCCTTACAGTCGCCACTATATTCTGGTCTATATTCGCCTGTATACTGTCGTGAATTTCCTGTGTATAGGCAACTTCTTCCTGTTTTTGCGGACGTTCGTACTGTGATAATGTCCTTTCCTTTGAAAATGTTGCTTTAACGGACCAGCTTGAGTAATTGTCAAAGCTTGTCGATGCATGATTTTCTCTCATGTACTGCAGATTATATCTTAATGGTATCAGCCATGTATCCTTATTAAATATGTAATTAACATCATTAAACAGATTATTATCATAAAGATATTCCGGAGGATCAGACGGCATTGCATCTTTGTCATTAAGTAGCTTATCTTCATCAATTCCCCTTATTATCATTGAGACACCGGCATTAGCGGCAAGCGAGCGCTTAACATGCTCATCAACCTCCCGCAGCGTACCGCCTGCAAAACACGTCTTGACAGTCCTGCATTGCCATAAGTTTTCAACCTGCGATGCCATAAAGTTCTCCGTCACCGAACTTCCGGTTATCATAGCGTCATACTTAAAATGCTTCCCGATTCCGTCGTTGTAATATTTTTCATATGCCCCGCTGCCATACAGCATATATGGCCTGCCTTCAACCGGTCCGTGATAATGAAAATACGGATCAATATATACCATAACCGCTGTCATTGCCACAAGTACTGCCATAGTTATTCCAAGCGTCATTAATAGCCATTTTTTCGCCTTCATTCCGGATACCTGTTACAGCCTTTCTAAAAGTCAAATTCTAAGCACCATTTAAAAATTAAAATACAAAAATGTCGCAACACCGCTCAATGAACATATACACCATACAAGTGCCACAACCGTAATAACTGCATTAAATATGCTGAGCTTATGCTCCTGCTCCTGAACATTACGGCAGTTCAGCACCGCAAAAAAAGTCACCGCAAAAAACAACAGCATATTAAAGCCCTTTATCTTATCCGTATATTGTGATATATGAAGCATATCCTCGAAGAGATTAAGCTCCTTAAGCCCGAATGCTCCTCCAATCTCTAATGATATGCTCATTCCGCCACGCAGCAGGCGGTTTATAAACAGCTTCACATCACTTATTGATGATGCCCTGAAAATAATCCATGTCACATTTATAAATCCAAATGTAAGCACCCATTGAAATGCCTTGTGAAGTCTCTCGTACTGTGTCTTAAATGCACGGTTAACGCATTGCGCAGCTCCGTGCAGTGCTCCCCATATCACGAATGTCCACGCAGCCCCGTGCCACAGACCCGACACAAGGAAAACAATCATTATATTCACATATGTTCTTATATTGCCCTTACGGCTGCCACCAAGCGGGAAATATATATACTTTGTGAGGAAGCGCGTAAGCGTCATGTGCCAGCGTCTCCAGAATTCTATTATTGAATAGGATTTGTACGGGGAATTAAAATTCGCCGGAAGCTCAAAGTTGAACATCCTTCCTATTCCTATAGCCATATCCGAATACGCACTGAAGTCAAAATAAATCTGCATCGTATATGAAAACATTACAAGAAACGCATCTATTGATGACATTGCCGCAATGTCTTCAAAGCCCCAATCCACAATTCCGCCGAATGTATCCGCAATTATTACTTTTTTAAACATACCTGCGGCAAATATCATAAGTCCCTTTGACAGATTCCCGTAGTCCGGCCTCTGGCGGCTTTCATCCTTAATCTGCGGAATGAGCTCGTCATGTGTCACAATCGGTCCTGCAATAAGCTGTGGAAAGAATGTTACAAACACCGCATAGTCCAAAAAGCTCTCATCATCAGTCTCACCATGATACGCATCAACGACATATGATATCTGCTGGAACGTAAAGAAACTGATTCCAAGCGGAAGGACTATGTTACGCATGGTAAAGCTGAGATTGAATACAGCATTTACATTGGTTAAGAAAAAATCAAAATATTTGAAATAGAACAGCATCCCTATGTCGAATACAAGTCCTGCTGCAAGGCAGAACTTTTTCCTGCCGGGATATCTGCGCATAAGATAAACCACTGCATAATTCACGGCAATGCTTGATATTATGACCGCAAGATAAGTATAGTTGAAATATCCGTAAAACCACAAAGACATTACAAGCAGAAATACTTTTGCATACATATTACGTCCGAGCCTGTTAAGCACAAAATATCCGACAAGTGCCAGCGGCAGGAACAGAAAAATAAATATATATGAATTAAACAGCATCTGTTATCTCCCCATCAGTAAAATAAACTTTTCAAAGAATGCCTGTCCAAGGTACTTTTCCATTCTGTATGACACCCACACAACAAGCCTGTATATAAACCTTCTGCACTTCGGTCTGAATAGCGTAACACTGTGTCCGTGCAGATAATCTCCGAAACATTCTTCCAGCGCCTGCCTGTGAAGCCTGTACTCCTTAAGCTTTGTGTCCGGTGCGTCTTTTCTGAATATTCCAAACTGAATCGAGTAGTAGTATGCAAGAGCCGTCAGGAATATAAGCTTCCTGTCTGAAGCACTGCCTGATGCATCGTAGGCATTCCTGCACTCCTCGAACACAAGTCTTCTGCTGTCCGGATATCTGTCAAACTTAGCAGACATATTATTAGATGTACTCAATTCATTAATCCTGTGGCTGTACAGACATTCATCCATGCGCTCTATTCTGTCTGTGTATCTGGCAAGCCTCAGGCTGAATATCATATCCTCATTCATTGAATCTACCGGAAATTCTATTCCGTTATCCACAATAATGCTTCTTCTTACTGCATATGTCCACACTGTACACAGATCCCATCTCAATGCACTTCCCGAAAGCTCCGGTGGAAACGCCTGTATAAGGCTTCCGTCTTCTCTGACACGGTTCATGCCAAAGCACAATACATCCGTACAATTTGCGGCACCCAGTCCTGCTGCAAGCATGTCAAATGCTCCGTTCACAAAAAAATCATCCTGATCTATGAATAAAAGATATTCTCCATCAGCCTCACGTATTGCAGTATTACGGGCATTGCCTATTCCGCCGTTCTTCTCAAGAAATATTACCTTAACACGTGCATCATTTTTACTGAGCTTCTCAAGATAATCCCTTGTACCGTCTGTGGAACCATCATCCGTTATTATATATTCAAAGTCTGCATATGACTGGCTTAATACACTCGCCACCGCAGCGTCTATGTAATGCATTCCGTTGTATGCCGGCATAATCACTGAAAACTTCATCATTATCTCCAAACAATTTATTATACTTTATTTTGGCTGCATTTACAATCTTGTGTACACAATTGCAAATGGCGTAAGCAGCCTGGTTCTGTATAATATCTTAAACAGCCACACGGCAAGGCTCTGGAATCGCGGCACATTCTCTTCCCCACGCACATCAAAGTACGGATTATGCACAAAATCAGGGAAATACTCCTCAAGCAGCTTTCTTGTATATGAGCACATATGTCTGACTGTCTTTATATCCGATTTCCTGCAGAATACAAAAAGAATCGTCACAAGGATACGGACCGTGCAGTACTCAAGGATTCTGTCATCTCTCCGCCCATTTTTACTCTTAACCAGACGCACTGTCTCACGTAATCCTCTGTACGGTATCCTGTTATCCGGTATTCCACTCTTTTTAAAACTCCCAACTATTCCCTCAGGATTAAGACGGTAACAGTACCCGCTGTAATCAAGCAGCCTCCACCTGTGTGTAAGCATATTGGCAGCAAGACAGAATACCACATCCTCCATAAGTTCTCCCTCGCTGAATCGCAATCCGTTCTCCCGTAGGAACTCCGTCCTGTATATTCTTGGAGTCACATTATATCTGATAAGCTGCTCTTTTCCGTCAAAGGTTCTCCAATATTCATCCCGCTTAAGGTCTTCGATAAATTCTCCTCTGGCAGATACATTCCTTGTAGGAGTAACAACCATGTCAAGGTTATCCTTAACTGCAGCCCCAATAGTCTTCTCAAGGAAATCCTTCTCAAGGAAATCATCACTGTCAAGAAACATCACATATTCACCTTCCGCCGCTTCAAGCCCCGCATTACGTGCCGAACTGAGCCCTCCGTTAGGCTTGTGTATAACACGAATTACATCGTGCTGAATTGCACTGTGCTGAATTGCACTGTGCTGCTGTGCATATCTGTCCGCTATCTCTCCACATTCATCAGGTGAACCGTCATCAACAAGAATAAGCTGCCAGTGTGTATATGTCTGTGCCAGCACAGATTCTATACATTGCGGCAGATATTGCGGTGTCTTATATATCGGAACTACTATTGATACTGATCTGTCTTCGACAAGCATTGTGTTTTCCTCTTCCATCAAATCTATATATTTAGAAGTATAACATCTTGCCCAGGCAGCCTCAATACTTAAAACTTAAATCTTGTTGTTCTGCAATAATGCATATATATAACATATAAAAAGCAGGAAGACTGTGTTGATACGCTTCCTGCCTGGTCAATTGTTACTTTCTGTAATTTTCTACAACTTTCTTAACTGCATGTATTACATCCTCAACATCCGCATCACTTAACTTCGGATAAAGAGGTATACTCATAATCTCGCTATATACCTTCTCAGCATTAGGACACAGACCCTTCGTATATCCAAGATGCTGATAATACGGAAACCAGTATACAGGGACATAATGAACCTGACACTGTACGTTCTCAGCACTCATTGCATCAAAGAATTCACGTCTTGTACATGAGAGCTTTTCAAGATTAAGCCTGATTATGTATAAATGGCGGCATGTATCTGATTCTGGAATCTCCTTCTGTTCAATAATCTCCGGCATATCAGCAAATGCCTCATCATACCTTTTTACGATTTCCTTACGGCGTTCCGCGAAAGCATCCAGCTTTGACATCTGGCTTATAATAAGCGCAGCCTGAAAATCCGTAAGTCTGTAATTATATCCTAAGGATATCTGTTCATAGCACCATGGACCCTCATGCGGTGCATACTCCATAAGCTCTTCATCTCTTGTAATTCCGTGTGTATGTGCCAGAACGAGCTTCTTATAAAGCTCATCATCATTCGTAAGTATTGCTCCTCCTTCTCCGCCTGTAACCGTCTTAACGGGATGGAAACTGAAGCATGTCATGTCTGCAAGAGAGCCAACCTGCTTCCCCTTATACTTAGTTGCTATTGAATGAGCGGCATCCTCTATAAATATAAGATTGTATTCGTCACATATCTGCCTTATCTCATCAATCTGCACAGCCTGTCCGGTAAAATCCACTGCCACAATTGCCTTCGTCCTGTCAGTTATATGAGACCTTATACTATCAGGATCGATTGCATATGTCTCAGGATTGATATCCGCAAACACTGGTGTTGCACCACAATATAACGCGCAGTTGGCACTGGCAGCAAATGTTATCGGCGTAGTTATAACCTCATCCCCCGGACCTACTCCGGCAGCTATACATGCACAATGTAATGCAGCAGTTCCGTTAGATACCGCAACTGCATGCTTAGCTCCTGTATATTTTTCAAGCGTTCTCTCCATCTCCTCTACTTTAGGTCCACATGTAATCAGGTCACCTGTCAGCACCTTTGAGACCGCTTCTACATCCTTTTCATCTACCCACTGTCTGCCATAAAATATCTTTTGAGTCCTTACAGGACTTCCACCATTAATCGCTAACTTTTCCATGCGCATTTGCCTCCTTGTAAATGTACACATATCACTATATTATAATTATCGGCAATATCAGACATATGATTAACTCTAAAATCTCTACATTTCAGATCTGCAATACCTTTTTCTGAATATACCTTCCAGCTTATCCAGCAGATTCATAAGCTTTGGCTCTATATACCTTATCCGTAACAGATCAACAGCCGTACATGATATATACACTGCCAGCACTGTCAGGACTGCCATCACCGGGAATATAGCAGACTGATAATACATATCAGGCCTTGCAAGCAGCTTCCATATACATTGCCTTCCAACATCCGAATCATGTATGAGGTATACTCCCAATGTTGCACGCGCAATTGTGTTAATCATGTTAACCTGTCCCAGACGAAGCGATTCAAAAAATCTGAAAATTGCATATGCACATACAGGGACAACTGCAATTGTATTAATAAGTGAATATATGGAAGATAACATTGATACCTCAGGCGATACTTTTGCAATAATATTGTATTCAGCAATTTTATAAAACAAAGCTGCACTGATAACCCATGTAAATACAAACAATATCAGATACCACGCTCTTTCCCTGCCTGTCTTTTCCGCTGTACCAGATAATTTTCCTGCATTACATGTGCAATATGCGCCCAAAACGTAAAACAGCATTCCGCGGAGAAGTGGATAGTATGCCGCTCCATTGAGATATGGCGCGCAATACCATAATATCCATATAAATAAAATCGTAATTATATAGCCTCTTTTGTTCAATTTATTAAGATATCTGTTTATAAATGGCGACAGCAGCATAATTATTATATATGATGTCACGAACCACCATACATTACCTGTTATCGGCGTAAATACAGCCTTCATCGCAAATTTTCCAATATTTTTAACCACATACAACGGAACCATCCCGCCCAACAGCTCAATGATTCCAAATGCAATTGTACAAAAAGCTCCGTAAAAGAAACTCTGCAATATAATTTTCTTAAGTGAAAATGTATTTTTCTTTATCTGAAAATACCCTGTTATCATAAAGAATATCGCAACGCCTATCTCTCCGCCGGGAGCAAAAAGGCTTGTAAATGCTTTATTCAGCTGCGTTCCCATACTGTATACACTGTATGCATTCTCACCTGCCATTACATGATATATTCCATGTACTGCCATATGATGTCCCACTATCATCAGCATTGCAGCTATTCTGAGAAGTTCGATATTAGACTGTCTAATCTTAGAACTATTATTCATAAACTATTCCTCATTTTGCAACTTGATTCCGGTATAAGCCTTACGTTATGATTAAAAATATCCTATACTGTATACATCATAATTCTCTGTAGAACCTGCCGGCCATATATGATACTGAACTGATGACCAGTTCGGATCCAGAATCCCTTTCCTGAATATAATATAATTATATCCTTCACGTTTTGCATTCTGCACGATTCCCTGAAGGTACGGCTCATCCTGATTAAGATATGCATACATGTCTTTGTCGTCATTGCATGCATACTGATTGTCTGTGTAATAATAAAGCTTTATGTCCGTATCACATAACCTAATCTGTGAACACAGTTCGTTAAGTGCTATAACATTCTTATCCTGCCCGTCATTATCTATTATACCGCATATCTGTCTTGTCTCGTCCGATATCTTATCAGGTGTAGCAGCCCCTTCCCATGCAAAGTTATATCCATATCTTGGCATAAAACTGATTATACTTATAACTGTAATCAGACATACGCCTGCAATATTAATATTCCTATTTGTATCCGTATTACAGACTGCATTAATCATATCAACCACCGTATATGCTATAATTGCATTAATAGGGAGAATCCAAAAGATAACTTTACAATATGCCGGAGCAAAAAGTCTGAAAAGCATATATATAAGCGGATTAATTACCCCGATTCCAAAAACAAGCATTGGAATATAAACGCATGCCGCTTTTCCTGAACTTTCTTTTTTTAGATACTGATACATCACTGCTGATATAAAAATAAGCAGATACATATTATTTTTAAAGTCGTTACTGAATATCTCCTTATAGCATGTTGTATAACCCTGCCAGAATCCGGATATGCTCCCGGCAGTATGCGACACGGCTGATGTGATAATCAGCAGCACCAGATAAATTACAGCCGGCATGATTACTGCAGTATATCGCTTTATGTTAATATCTACCCCACCATAGTTAGAAACATAGTAATACATAAATATGCAGGCATATAATATAGTTCCCATAATAATGCCATAAGCTGTTGTAAAACATAATGCAGCTGCTGTCATCACCAGGTATGTTCTTTTACACAGAAATATTCTTCTGTTTTTTATTACCGACCTGTACAGCTTGTCTGATTTTTCATCCCTGAGCTGTACAGCTGCCCTGTCCCATCGGAATTCCGCATTTATCGCTGTCAAAGCGTAATAAGTTCCTAATGTGATTAATATATGACATGCAATGACATTGGGATTCCAACAATTAATAAAGAGCAGATTCCATATTGACTCTGCCGGATGCAGCGAATAGTTACTGTACAAAGAAAGCATAGCTAGCACAATAAGAAATATACATCTGTTGTTTTTATTTCGGAACAGCACCCTTGCAGCCATATAATATGACATGTATATCATAGGAATGATAATCACCGGAATATAAAGATTGGCAGCTATAAGAGGCGGCTGCCTGAATATATAAGATATCATTGCAATAAATACAGCCTGAGATGACATTATCATATCAAACGAAATTCCTGATATATCTGCACCTGTGAACGCATTAACCCGTCTGCCAAGCGTTCCGTCAGAATATATCTGTACTGCACGCGCTATGGTGTACTCATTATTATATACGCCACTCTCCTGAATTCCTGCAGCAACATATATCTGGGCAATTATTGCAATAAATATAACCGCCGTCATTACATATACTAATATATCCTGCTTTTTAAAGCTAAGATGTCTTGTTAATTCATGCCTGAATCTCTTAATTCCTTCCTTTGCTGCAGCAACCACGATAAACAGGGCTATAAGCACAGGATACATAATTGTAATCACTGTAATTGGTGCATCTTTCAAGACCAATGGAACCTGTATTACTGAAAACGTCAGCCACATAAATACGAATCCGACTGTATATGTATGTATTACGTCTATTGCCATATCTCTTAAGAAACATTTGAAAGCACATCCGCATATATAAGGCACTGTTATTAATATAGCGATAAATAAAATTAAAGTCATTACAAGCCGCTCTCCAATATACTATTGCTCTTTACAAAAACTGTGTAGTTTCCGTTTTTATATATTATCTTCAAACCACTGTCTGTAATTTCTTCTGTCGCATACTGACTGTTCTTAAGTACAAGATAATTCCAATCAGTGTATGGCTGTACGGCTATAAGATAATAAATATCAGACCTTTCCTTGTTCATCTCTTCAGACAGGCCTTTTAATGTAATTAATCTTGTCTCGCCATTAAAGACTAATGTTTTCTCTTCAAATGCAACTTCTTCATTCCATGCGTGATATACCAGCCCGATTCTCGCATCATATTGCCTTATATACATGTTTATCTCATTCGGAGCAATCATTCTGATATTTCCATCAGAATTGGCAATAACAGCATCTGCTATATCCACAACGTCCTGTGGAAGTTTATATATATTTTCAGATGTATGCGCATTTTTATTAGTATAAAGACTCCTGATGTTTCCGCCCCACACGACACATACAACCGTAAATATAACCAATAATGCAGCAACTTTCCTTATATTAAACCTACTTATATATGAAGCAAGTGCGCATGCAATTACCGGAAAAATCGGAATAAGCCAATATGACCTGCTATATGTATAATCCGCCGTCACTCCCGAAAGCTTCCAGTATACCGGATTACACAAAGTAATTGCAAAAATACAAACCGGTATATATACCAATACCCTTTTTTGCAGTCCCGAACCCGTCCTTAAGGTCAGCATCATGCATACAACCGCAGTAAAAGGGTAAAAATATATACTTGAAAAATATTGATAAAAAGCCGTTCTGAAGGCCTCAGCAAATTCTGTAATCATTATTCCTATCCCAACCACTCACTTTAAAATCATGTTTTATATCTCAGTAAGTATGTCATAAGCATAATTATCATCATAGGCATTATGGTTATTGCCCATCCACAAATATTAAACCAGCTTCTCTTCTTAACAAAGTAGAATAATGTAATAACAAATGATACAGCCAGTACTGCAATACACGCAAATGTACTTGACAGTACTGCCGCCATATCAGCTATAAATATAATAATCCAGCCTTTTGGGCCAAGATAACCTGATACTGACGAATCATTAGTCTTTATGAGATAGTACCACAATGATATTATGCATACATTTGACAGTATTGATTTGCCATACCATGCACCCACAAACATCCATGCCGATGTTGACATCTCATTTATTACATACAGTGAATTCATATTAATAATGCATAATATAATCATTGCTATCTCTGATTTGTGACGGCTTCTGAATACCATCTGTGCAAACATGTAACACAATATATAGTGAGCACCAATCATAATCACCGGAATGACTATGTGCATAACAACAATTGGTCTGAGTAATGTAACCCTGGCAAGCGAAGCTATCATTACAGGATATCCCGAGAACACATATTTTGCATACCTGAGCACCGTAACCTCTCCACCGGTATATGGGCTGTATCTTATAATAGTGTCAGTAGTATATGATGTTGACGCAATTCCCGCAAAAAATGCATCATCCTGAAATTCCTGCTGATATAATAATGTCATAATCGTATATGCACAGATTAATATAAGCATTACAATTGTATATATATTAATATCAGACAAATACTTTTTGAACTTCTTTTTGACTGCATATGGTCTTTGGATATTTTTCTTAACGCTAATCCACAGACCTGCCGCCGCTGTAACCGCCGTTACCAGCATCCAGCAGAAAGTGAGCTTGCCAAGACTCACATACCTGAATACCATAAATATATAAAGGACTTCATATACAGCCATCTCAAACAGAAGCCCTGCTATGAACTTTTGTGCAAGCGTGCTATTTTTAACCGGCATCAGCGTATACAAAACCTGTCCGCACAATATACAGATGCCGGATATTGCTAACAGAGCAATCAATATTTTCAGTATTGTAAGCCACATATCACTATCCTTAATTTACTGTTTGCGCCATACCATCTTGTCAACAACGCCCGTATAGCTCTGTATTATCTTAACCACCTTAGTACTTACATTCTCTTCAATATAATCAGGAACAGGTATTCCATAATCACCATTCTGATTCATCTTAACTGCCGTATCAACTGCCTGCAGCAGACCCTTTTCATCAATACCGGCAAGAATAAAGCAGCCTTTGTCCAATGCTTCCGGTCTTTCTGTTGATGTTCTTATGCATATTGCAGGGAACGGATGTCCTACGCTTGTAAAGAAGCTGCTCTCCTCCGGCAATGTTCCCGAATCAGACACAACCGCAAATGCATTCATCTGAAGATTATTATAATCATGAAATCCCATCGGCTCATGCTGAATTACCCTTGAATCCAGCTTGAATCCCGAATTTTCAATTCTCTTGCGTGAACGTGGATGGCATGAGTACAGAATAGGCATATCATATTTCTCAGCCATCTTATTAACTGCATTGAATAACGACTCAAAATTCTTCTCTGTGTCTATATTCTCTTCTCTGTGAGCTGATAACAATATATACTTTCCTGTCTCAAGTCCAAGGCGCTCCAATATATCCGACTTTTTTATCTGCTCAAGATTCTCATGTAATACTTCTGCCATAGGTGAACCTGTAACATATACTCTCTCCTTTGGGAGACCACATTCATGAAGATACTTTCTTGCATGCTCAGAATATGCAAGATTGACATCTGAAATAATGTCAACAATTCTGCGGTTTGTCTCCTCCGGAAGGCACTCATCTTTACATCTGTTTCCTGCTTCCATATGGAATATAGGAATATGCAATCTCTTTGCCGCTATCGCAGACAGACATGAGTTAGTATCACCAAGGATAAGTATTGCATCCGGCTTTGTCTCATTCATAAGCTTGTATGAACAGTTGATAATATTGCCAACAGTCTCACCGAGGTCAGCTCCGACTGCATTCAGATATACATCAGGATTATCAAGCTTAAGGTCCTTAAAGAATACTCCATTGAGATTATAGTCGTAATTCTGTCCTGTATGTGCAAGCAGCACATCAAAATACTCCCTGCACTTTTTTATCACGGCGCTCAGCCTTATAACCTCAGGTCTTGTACCAACAAGAATAAGAAGCTTTATTCTTCCGTCATTTTTAAAATGCACATCGCTGTAATCAATCTTAATATCCATAATTCTGTCTCCTCACTTAATCATCAACATTCTCATAAAATGTATCGGGATGCAGTCTGTCGAATGACTCGTTAGCCCACATAACCGTAACAAGATCTTCTGTCTCTGATAAATTTATAATATTATGCGTATATCCCGGAAGCATCTGTATTGCTTCAATCTTGTCCCCGCTGACTTCATAATTTCTTACAGGGTACAGATTGCCGTCTTTATCTCGTCCAATCTTTCTCTCCTGAATAAGTCCGTGTCCTGATACGACGTAGAATATCTCCCATTTGCTGTTGTGCCAGTGCTGTCCCTTGGTAATTCCCGGTTTGCTTATGTTTACAGATATCTGTCCGCATGCCCGCGTCTTAAGAAGCTCCGTAAAGCTGCCCCTCTCATCGCTGTTCATTGTCAACGGATACATAATCCTGTCTTCAGGAAGATATGACAGATACGTTGAATACAGCTTCTTTGCAAATGAACCGTGCGGTATCTCAGGCATAACAAGCGTGCTGCTCTGCTCTGAAAAGCTATCAAGCAGATCAGCTATCTCTCCAAGTGTCACATGATGCGTGACAGGTGCGTAGCAGTATCTTCCGTTAACATCAGGTACAGCCGTTGTGTCCTCAAATTCACATCTGTGCTCTCTTCCTTCAAGAGCTGCTATCATCTCATCTATCAGATCATCAATATAAAGAAGCTCCAGTTCAGTATTGCGGTCATTAACCTGAATCGGAAGATCGTTAGCTATGTTATGACAGAATGTTGCAACAGCAGAATTATAATTAGGCCTGCACCATTTGCCGAACAGGTTAGGGAATCTGTATACAAGAACATTTACACCATTACTGCGTCCATACTTAAAGAAAAGTTCTTCTCCGGCAAGCTTGCTTTTTCCGTAATCACTTCCTGCAAATCTTCCCGTCAGGGCTGCCTGAATTGATGATGCCAGCATCACAGGACATCTGTTATTATTCTTCCTGAGTGCATCAAGCAATGTATCTGCAAATTCATAATTACCTTCCATGAATTCAGACTGCTTCTTAGGTCTGTTAACTCCTGCGAGATTAAATACGAAATCAGCATCCTTACAATAATCCATCAATTCCTCTGATGTTGACTTTCTGTCATATTGGTACACACATTCAACCTGAATATTTCTTGTTGTATCTTTTTTATCTCTGATATTTTCCAATGCTGAGACAAGATTTCTCCCTACAAATCCGGAAGCTCCCGTAACCAAAATCTTCATCTATATATCTCCTTAAATAAAATACATTCCAAAATATCTCAAAATCATAACCGACTGCCATCCGCAATATAATATCACAGATGTATATTTTATGTATTTATTGTTCCACCATGATACTGCCTTTGCACTCAGATATGCATATATTGCTATAGTCGTAATTCCCATGAATACCCACTGCAGCCTTATCACAGCTATAAAGCCCCTGAAAAATGTTCCTATAGTCAGACCGATAAAATATATAAGGACTGAACGGTTCAGAAGTTCGTCCTCAATATCACCTGACACAAGCCATATTGCAACCATATTGTAGAAAATATACTGTGTTGTCATATATCCAAACAGTGTATTCTGTGTCTGCTGATTTGCAAAATATGCAAGTATTCTGCTGGCAGGAGCATACAATGATGATATCCCCTGAACGATAACGGACATCAGGCTGGTAACAGGATCACCAACGTTAACTCTTATAACCGCAAATATAAAATCAATTATTATTAACGAAATCATCCATATAAGATAATTTTTCCGTGCAAGCTTTTTCTTACGGAATCTGATAAGTATAAGTATCGCTGCTGCAAGTAATATTGACTTATGAAACAGAAATGCTATTACAAATGCTATAAGCGATGCAGCCACTTCTTCGTTAAGCATAAATGCTATTGATAATATGCATATCGTTATAGCCATTCCCTGTCTTATTCCCTCTGTTGCAAACAGAAATCCCCAATACATTGAATATGTAAACAGCACGGCACACAAAAATGCTCCTGTCTCTTTGGCATGCTTCCTTCTGTAGCGTACAAGCCTGTCATATGCAAGCCAGATACACAGGATATTAAGTGAGGCAATCACACCTATAAGGACATACTCGTTGCAATGCAGCATATATAATGCCTTGGACAGGACTCTATACCCCAATGCGAAATATGAGCTGTTACCCTCGCTGTAGCACTTAAGATAATATGCCATATCGCTGTAAGCTCTCAGCTCATTAACACGATATACCCTCGATACTGCTGTTGCAACAAACAGTATGCAGAATATGCCGGCAATGCAGTAATTAGTCTTCTTATGTCTGAATTCATAAATAGTCCCGGCTGCACCTGTGAGAAAAAGTGCCGCAAATAAGTAAATATTCATAAGTGTATATCTATTACCTGTCCCCGTTTTTTAATTTCTCAAGTTCCTGCTGAACATAATCTGTTGTAAGTATCTTATCGATGGTTCCCTGAACATCAAGTCTTTTTGTATTATGTGATGTATATGCCTCACTTGCCATTGTCTGTACTTTGCCGTCAACAAAGAACTTGTCGTAATTCAGGTCTCTTCCGTCAGCAAAAACCCTGTAATAGTTACCCATATCCTGACTTCTTACGCACTCTTCGTTAGTCATCAGCGTCTCGTATAACTTCTCGCCATGTCTTGTACCTATAATTCTTGTGCCCGTATCTCCAAACAATGCCTGCACTGCCTTTGCAAGGTCTCCTATAGTACTTGCATCCGACTTCTGTACAAACAGGTCTCCCGGCTCTCCATTTGCAAATGCGAACATTACAAGATCCACAGCCTCATCGAGATTCATAAGGAATCTTGTCATATCAGGATTGGTTATTGTTATAGGATTACCGGCCTTTATCTGGTCAATAAACAGCGGAATTACCGAACCTCTGCTGCACATAACATTGCCGTATCTCGTACAGCATATTGTAGTCTTGCCTGCTGCCACTCTTGCATTGGCACCGATTACCTTTTCCATCATTGCCTTGGATATGCCCATTGCATTAATAGGGTACGCAGCCTTATCTGTAGAAAGGCATACTATCTTCTTAACTCCTGCTGCCACAGCTGCATGAAGCACATTGTCAGTACCCTCAATATTAGTTCTTACAGCCTCCATAGGGAAGAATTCACATGATGGTACCTGCTTAAGGGCTGCGGCATGGAATATATAATCAACTCCCTGCACAGCGTCTTCAACAGACCTGATATTTCTGACATCTCCAATGTAGAACTTAACCTTGCCGGCATGTTCAGGATGCTTGGCCTGCAATTCATGTCGCATATCATCCTGCTTTTTTTCATCTCTTGAAAATATTCTGATTTCCTCCAGATCCGAATCAAGAAAATGCTTCAGCACAGTAGAGCCAAACGAACCCGTTCCACCGGTAATCATCAATGTCTTTCCTTTAAACAATTCAGTTGTGTTCATGCTTTCCTCCATCATAGAAAATGTATATAATTGGTTATTGTCTTTTTATCCGTCTCCGGATAATATCAATCAACAGCATTGCCTCACTATTCTTTACAGTAAGTATAGCAGCCGCATATACAGCAATTCCACCTGCTACAGCAATAATAAGTGTAATAATATTACCGCTATCGGCAAGCAGTTTTACTGCAGATAAAAATCCCAGCATAAGCATTGCCGCAAATATTACTTTCAGTATGTCTTTATTCAGAAGGTTCACATAGACTGACCTGAGACTAGAGACAACAAGTATTACCGTAACCGCGAGTTCCCCTATAAGTGATGCTATTGCCGCGCCATTCTGCGCACATACCGGAATAAGAATGTAATTCAATGTAAAGTTAATCACAGCTCCCACAATCGTTGCTATAAGAATATTTTTTTCTTTTCCATATATTATCAGTGATATATGTCCAAATACGGTTGCTATCGAAAATACTATAACAAGAACTGACAACAGCTGTGTTGTAAACGCTGCTGCCTTGAAATCGCTGCCGAATATAATCGGTATGAACCAGCCCGCCGTCATTATCATTCCTACTGCTGTCGGTATTGCAAGAAGCATGGATATATTGTAGCACCTTTTGAGACAGCTGTCATATTCCTGCTTCTTACCTGTGGCATATAAGTTGCTGAGCCTTGGAAAATATATCGTTGTAGCTGCAATTATCATACCATATACAGCTCTTACAATCTTTGTTGAATTGGAATAGTAGCCAAGATATTCTGATGGACACATAATCCCGAGCATTGTTGAATCAAGCAGCGTATAGACGTCTGTTGCACATGATGCCGCAAACAGGATGAATACTGCCTTAAGGTGCTGCTTTACATTCAGATTCTTAAGACTGAAGCGGACATATTTTCTTGAAGCTATTCCGTTACATATGTTGCTTGCCGTCAGTGTGAATGAATATATGGCAATATATATGATTATATCATCCGTCTTTTTAACAAAAAGAATAAGAAATAATAGTGAAATCAGTTTAATGACTGTTGTCCTGACAGCTATATATCTGTAATCTTCCATAGCCTCAAACAGCCAGTCATAGTTGACCGCATTAGATATCAGTGCAAATCCCAGTATTATGTTAATAAGGATGCTGTCGCTTTTTATACTGCTTACATTAGTTACCGCCATAAAATACAGCATCGTGGCAGCAACTGAAGAAACTGATACTATACTTGCAAGTTCACTGAATACTCTGTTCCTCTTATTCATGTCATCCCTGATTCCCGCTATTGCCTTTATAGCATAATTAGGAATACCAAGAGATGCCGCAATTATAAAATAACTTACGATATTAATGGCAAAGGCAACATCACCGACACCCTTTGCCATAAGAATTCTTGATATATATGCTGATGTAATGAGTGGATACAGGATATTGACACCTTTATAAGCAACATTATACATCGACTTCTTTATTGTACTTGTTCCAGTCATTTTTCACCCTCTATATCCACAATCGGAGCTCTAAAACCATCTACAATTCCTTTTACCGTACTCGTAAGAGTATCCCATCTTTTGCGTTCAAAAAGCAGCTTTACCAACTGTGAGTATATCAGTACGCAGCTCTCGTGTCTTACATTTATCTCTTTTTTATATTTTCTTATGTAAAATACTGAATTTCTGCATATATAGTAATTCCGGAACTTGGAATAGTATGGCAGAAGTATCTTTTTGCCGGAAAGCAGCTTTTTATACTTCATCTCTCCGGCTCTCTGGTAAAGCTTAGCTCCTCTGACACGCACTACTGAATAACCTTCCTTTATAAGGTGAGTGCATATCTCGTTATCAACGTGGTCTATGAACAGCCATTCATCAAATCCACCAATCTGCTTCCATGCCTTAAGGTTCATGAGACTTCCGCTTGTTATACACGCCCTGATATTCTGTGTTGCCGTATCAAATTTCTTTGTGGATGCTATAAGCTCTTTATCTGTCCTGAATTCAACCTCGGGTGCCAGTATTCCTATATTGTCCTGATCCGTATACGGAATCATTCCGGCAACCATCTCATAATCACATACCGAATCCTGGTCCATTGTCAGTATCCACTGATATCCGTCATCATAAGCTGCCTCACATACCTGATTAAGTGCGCGCGCTATTCCCAGATTGTCTTCATTGCATATTATATCATTGTGACAGCAGCCCGCTTCCCCGGCACACCTTATAACGTCTGATACATTGCCGGAGCCGTTGTCCGCTATGTATACTTTATCGACCTGAGCTGCAACTCTTCCCAGACACTCCTTAAAAAGTGAGATATCCGGATTATATGTAACTATTCCTGCGCAAATCATTAGATAACTCTGCCTTTCATGCTTCTGTCACTGCTTATTGCTTCTTCTCATGAGCAGCAGCTTCTTCGGTATTCCATATATAACATCACAGACTTTATTTCCAAATATAAGTAATGTTGCATAATATGTCTTTGCTGTCCCGCTTATCGGAATATCAAGCTCATTCAGCTTTTTCCAGTAATTTCTGAATTCTGCCCTTCCATACGCCCTTGCTCTGCTAAGGCCTCCGTAAGAACGCATTGAATATTCTTTTGCAAATTTTGTTATTACATCTGAATTACTGTCTTCATCAAAGAATCTTATTACCTTTATGAGACCCTTATTGAATTCAATATTAGAATAGATTGAATTCCTGTCTGCAAGGAGCTCGTTCTTCTTTGTAGACTTTACTGTTCCGTATGCATTTTCACCATCGGAGACACTGTCTATGGTCATGACATCAAGATAATATGCTCCGTACTTTTTAATTGTCATAAGGAACATATATACCTGAAAATAATTACAGTTAAGGAAACGCTCTGCATCATACTCCGCTATCTTGTCCTTCTCAAAGATAAGACCTGAAAACAGTATTGCATCATACAGATATGTTGAAGCAGCTTCCTCCCCGGCATCAATTCTGAAACTTTTGTTATATTTTCTTTTTACCGCATCAACCGGTCCGTAGTAAAACGGTTCAAACATAAGTGCCGGCTTCTGCTCCTTAAGTGCGTCAATAACCTTATCAAGAGCTCCGTCCATGATGCAGTCATCGTCACTAAGATAGAATATATATTTGCCTGATGCAAGGCTCTTTAATCTTCCGAGATTTCTGTCATAGCCCTGATTGACCTCATTCGTATTAAATATAACATCTATACTGCTCTCACCGGCAAACTGCTTAACCATATCAGCAATTGCATCTCTCTGCGGTGAATTATCCTCGCTTACAATAATCTCTACTTCATCACTGTATCTTGTCTTTATCGAATTAAGACATCTTCTAAGCTCATTAACACGATTGTATGACGTTATACATACAGACAGGAACTTATCTTTCATGAAATATTTCTCCTTGATTAATTATCTTTTATACATGACTTTATCTGGTCAATATACTTTCCAACTGACGATTTTCTTGATGCTTTGTCCAGCATAACCCTGTAAGCATTGGCAATGCAGGACTCTTTTACAGCCTTATCCGACTTCATCTTCAATATAGCATCTGCAAGCTCAGCCGGTCTCTCTGCATCAACTGCGATTCCGCAATTCCCGCTGCTTACCATATTATACAACTCGCTTCCGGCATCAAAGGATACAATAAGTGCTGTCTGTGCAGCAATAATGCTCCACGTCTTACTTGGCATTCCAGACGTTCCTACACCTTTACGGCACATGACAAGCGAAACATCTCCGAGGCTGTATACCTTCGATATGTCATCCTTGCCAAGAAGCGGAAGAAATCTGACGTTATCAAGTCCTTTGCCGGCAGCATATGCCTTTATATCCTCAAGACTTGCTCCTGCCCCGAATATACAGAACTCTATATCTCTGTCACTCTTTAATATATCCGCAGCCTCAATCAGCGTCTCTATTCCCTGTGCCTTTCCTACATTGCCTGCATATGTAACAATGAACCTGTCTCTGCTCAGGTCAAACCTCTCAAACAGGTCATTATCCTGCCGCTCTACATGATGAACGGTATCATCCAGCCAGTTATACACCATGCTTACTTTATCGGGATTATCTACCTTGGATATCATATTGCCGAACATTGACTCCGATATAGTTATTATCCTGTCAACATTGTTGTAAGTAAAGCGCTCCATCTTGAGTCCGACATTATATACAGCCGAGCCTTCTGATGTTATCCCCGTCGTAACCAGTGATTCAGGGAAGGCATCCTGAAGGTTATATACAACCTTCTTATGTGTAAGCTTATGTATAAGCCCTAATATCACTCCCTGCGTCGGAGGTCCGCTACCGCAGAAAACAACATCTGCATCCTTGGTGAGCCCTATCCACAGACATTCAAGGCTGAACAAAAGGAACCTGAGTGTACGCTGGATAACCTTTGTCTTCTCCTGAAAAAGCGGCATTCTGTGAATATGGACATTATCACTGAACATCGTTTCGACTCTGTGCCTGCGATAGTATCGGATTGTATCCCTGTCCACGCCTCTTGTCGGTGTAGACGTATATACATCAACCTTCCATCCCTGCTGTGCCATAGCCTCTATCAGATCTGTCACAAGGTATGGGCTGGAGCATTTTTCGGGTATAAAATACTGCACAAAATATAATACTTTCATTATGTCTGTTATAGTCCCTTCAACATTTCGATAAACTGAACCGATACAGCATCGCTTGAATACTTATTAAAACCGACTTCATACGCCGCATGTGAGAATTCATCCAGCCTGTCATCCATCCCTGAAGCCAGCCTTATCTTCTCAATAAACTGCCTGTAATTGCCATGTTCTATCAAAAATCCTGTCTTTCCATCCCGTACCTGTTCACTGATTGCTCCAACATCAAAAGCTATAACCGGGCGTGAGAACTTATATGCATCAATAATGACACCACTCTGGGTAGCCGATTCATACGGAAGTATTATCCAGTCAGAATTCTCAAAGTACCATCTCATCTCTTTTTCCGGCACTTCCGTAAGATTTGCATCGACATTATCGTATCCGGCAATCTTTTCCGCTATCTCCCTGCTCTCATCATCGGGGCTTCCGACAACATAATATGATATCTCCGGAGTTTCTCTTATAATTTTTTCAAGCGTATCCAGGCCTTTGTACTTCCTTATACGTCCAAAATACAGAAATCTTCCTGTATGAGCCGGCCTGCTCTCCGAAGGGAAATCTCTCCACAGGTCAAGGCTTGTTATCTTGTCTTTCGGGACTTTGTATTCTTCACTGAGCGTATCCATATATTTGTTATTATGTATAACAATGTGGTCTGAAAGCCTGCATAATAACTTTGTACACATTATGACAGCCTTACTCAGATCATGAGGTATTACGTCATGTACTACCTGTATCCTTGTACACTTGCGGCATAACAGCATTATTGCTATATTCCATACATGTACGCTTTCAAAATACAGATACTTAATATCCTTCTTTTTTATCAATCGGGCAATCTTAAAAAGTATATCAAGTCTGAATGTCTTTAATTCTATTCCCGGTCTTGCCGGTCCGTCAAAATAGAAATTATTCTCAGAACTGCCTGCTATAAGACTTTTGGGATTGGATCTTCCTATAGTAATAACATCCTCTTTATCTTTTATGGAGTTATACATACTATAGACAATATTCTGATGATCCACATTGTCCGAAAATGTTATTATTGCTATCTTATTATTATCCATTATGTTATCACACGCACCATTTTTCTTATATTATTTTTTTGCTGTAGTCTGACCGCTCGCAATTCCTTCAGTGCTCTCCGGCATAAACAGTACCTTTATGGTTGCAAGTATAATCTTAAAGTCAGTTGCTATTCCAAGTCTTGATATGTATAGCAAATCCATCTGAAGCTTGTCATATGGTTCTGTGTTATATTTGCCATATACCTGTGCATATCCGGTAAGTCCGGCCTTCACCTGAAGCCTTAGTGAGAACTCCGGCATCTCCTTTGCGTATTCCTCTGCAATCTCCGGTCTCTCAGGTCTTGGCCCTACAATACTGAGCGAGCCTCCGATTATATTGAATAGCTGCGGAAGTTCATCTATTCTGCATGCCCTTATAAAACGGCCAACAGGAGTTATTCTTGAATCTCCCTGTGAGGATAATCTTGCGACACCATCCTTCTCAGCATCAACTTTCATGCTTCTGAACTTTAATATATTGAACTTCTTTCCGTTATGTGTAAGTCTGACCTGCTTGTAGAATACAGGTCCGCCATCATACAGCTTTATTGCAATTGCCGTAATAAGAAGTATCGGGCTTGTTATCACAATTCCGATAACCGATATCACTATATCCATCACTCTTTTTGTCACTGTATAGAACAGGCTTGGTGCTGATTTCTCGCAGACAAGTACCGGAAGGTTAGCCATCTGCACAATCTGTGCGTTGCTCATTATGAAATCTCCGATATTAGGTCTTACAAAAACTTTTACATCGTTCTCTATGCAATATTTAAGAATATCATTTCTCTGGCTTGATGCCAGCCCGCATAGCATCACGCAGTCAGCGCCGCTTTTTTCTAATGCTTGGGAAAATCTGTCAAGTTCTGCAGCCTGATCAGCATACCACGCTACAATATCAGGTATGTGATACTCGCCGACAGCCTCAAATCTCCACACAAGCTTTTCGATTATATATTTGCCGTTTTTGTATGCGGAATCGTTATCATAAACAACAAATATCCTGGCAGGCTTATATATTATATTGGTCAGCTTATTAGCCACAAATGACCATACAACGCATACTGTACAGCTTATTGCCGCTTCGAGCAGCAAAGGCATGATATTGACCCACTGTCTTGTAAGGAGCAGAATTACAATGTACATTATTCCTGTCGTTATAAGTACTGCTATAACCTGTGAATAAATCAGCTCCGAAATTCTGCTGATTCTCAGTGCCAGTCCGTCATATATCTTCGCCATAATTGCATATATAATAAGATATAATGCGATTACTGCATAATCACCCTTATTGTAAAATGTGTTTACCCACATCTTTTCTCTGTAATACATATACCAGGCAGCCGCAAATATACATGTATTCGCTAATACTATAAGTACCTTTATCATAAACAGTGCAAAATTCTTTTTCTGATTTTTATGTATCATTAAAACTCTCCTTTGTCTGCTCCATCCTCTTACCGGCAATATTTATTATAATATCGGTATTCAATGCCGTATTTTACAATTCAGGTGTAAAAAACCTCAAATAAGTAGAATTATAAATCAGTTTTAAATACATGTCAACCTGCGGCCACAATTGCAACAGTTTAAAATAATATTACACAAGGCATTTTTCTATCGCCTTCATTCTTACTTCCAATTTTATTGCTTTTGACCTCTCACCGATAAGTGCTGCATATTCTTCATGATATTCCGGTTCATCCAGCACCTTTTTCATTGCATTGCAGATTGCGTCAGTACTGCTCTCAATTACGATTCCATACTCACTGTCTCCAAGCAGTTCCCTTACTCCGGAGCAGTCTGTTGCTATTATGGGAATTCCAAGAATTGCAGCTTCCTGTGGTGCTATTGCATACCCCTCGGCCCTTGATGATGATACAAACCAGTCTGCTTCTTTGAGAAATTTATACGGATTATCCTGCTTTCCAAGCATCCTTACATTCTTGACATTACATCTATCAAGCTGCGACTTAAGCTCCTGTTCAAGTTCTCCGCCGCCGACTATCCACAATTCGTACATATCAGCCATGTGCATTGCATTAAGACGCGCGCATGCATCTATGAGCATGTCATATCCCTTTTCCTTACATAACCGTCCGACAGTCACGAACAAAAGTCTCCCGTCAGGTCTGGCAGCAATATTCTGCTTTTCCTGTGCCTTACGCATAATATCCCTTTCATCGATAGGATTCTCCAGTACGCACATATTACCTGAATCCCCGACGTATTTCTTTACATTATTCATGACATTGTGCGAAACACACACCACTTTATCGAAACATTTCATACATTCCAGTTCATCAGCATCACATGAAAAACAGCCCGCCGACCAGTGCAGCACCGAATAATCAGTATGAATCCACGCAACCCTTCTTGCCGCCTTAAGACCCGCAACATACTTCATTGCACCGCCTTCCTTAATCGACACCGCAATGTCAAATGATGCATTATTAATAATACGATTTATAATTCTGTCACGTTGCACTCTCTTCAGCCGGTTAATACACTTTAACGGCAGACTCTGATTTTCTTCCGGCATCATGCATTTTTCATAAAGATATATATATCTGATATTCTTCTTATAATGGCTGTAAAAATCCTCATCTTTTATAAATGTAAGCACGGTTATATCAAACTTATCCTCAGGCAGATTTGCCGTAATATCCTGAAGTACCTTCTCCGTGCCTCCGCCATATGCAATATCATTTACGAATAAAATTTTTTTCATATGCCTCAAGCACTCCTTCAAAATCCTCAGGGTATTTTTGCGACTGATAACTGAAAAGGTCTTTCAGATAATCGATCTCAGCAGCATCAGCAGCGGATATTCTTCTATATATTGTAAATACATATCCGTTGGCAAACTCAAACTCTCTGCTCTGTTCAAATACTCCCGTCATGGCAAGATGTTTTACAGCTTCATTAAGATTCTTAACTATTGTATTGCCTGCCGTATCAAGATCATCTATCGGTGAGCATGTCATAATATAATCATACGTAAGGAACTCTACAGGAAATATATGCGTACCGGTCACACATGCGCCATAAGGTATGTAATCATCCAGCGTTGCCGGTGCCTTGTAGTTACGGAATGTATCCGGATTATATTTCCTGCCGTGAGGCACTATGTATATGTTCTCTCCACCGGATATCAGTTCCGTAAGATAATCATATACAGTTCCTATATCAGCCCAGTCATCACGCACAACCGGCTTCGTATCTATTGTTGTAAACAGCCGGATCTGACTCTTGGTAAAACCGGATGCTGCATTGGATGTATCCCGGAATTGCGTCTCGGATGCCATTCCTGATACAGAAACTACGGAATTAACCGCCATAACTGCCGCAACCGCTGCAACTGCCACCATTTCAACTGCCCCTGGCAGCATACCCGTGCGTCCTGCCGTATACATGTCTGCATTCATACACACACACAACAGAACCATAATAAGAATCATATATGACATTACATATATCAGGCTCTGATGCTCTGCCGAATTCTGCACTCTTGTTATCATCAGCATGCACATTGCCACTGACAGAACCGCACCTGCCGTTACAGCACGGAGCCTGCGCACGGCAAGACCGGTAATCACGGCGGCACCAAGCAAAAATGTCAGGGCAATGCCGAGATAACTAATCTGGTTACTTATCTCATATCTGATTCCTCCAATATTATAGAAGGAATATCTGTCTCCGTAATTGTAGGTAAGTATTCTTCTGAACATAACAAACAAGGCCGCGCCGCCTGCAACAAGACTGATTGCGGCAAATGCGGCCATATTTTTTAAAGCCTTTTTCCTGTCATCACTTACAAATGCAAGTGTTACAAACCATATTACAAAAAAGCTGACAACCCAGTACATATACCATCTTCTTGTAAGAATAAGTGCAATTGTAAATCCGAATATTACAATACACCGCATAATATCCAAGGATGTAAAGTCATAAGACAGTGCTTCATTTGTAAGAAGCATTATAAAAACAAGTCCGAATATGTCAGGCTGTCCGAGCAGTGCCGAATAATTGACAAGCGGCATGGACACAAACGCCGCCATAATTATCACATAGAATGCACGCTTTCGCACCTCCGTTTTGTTACAGAATCTGTTCATAAAGCTTCTTATCATAATCGAAAATGCAGCTATAACCGGAATTATACATGCCACAAAATATGACATTATATATCCGTTAACGGATTTTATATTAAACAGCCTGCAATACATTTCACAGAAAATGCTTATAAAGCAGTTATAATCATCCAGCAGCAACGATGCCGCTGTCGCTTTGATTCCGCTAATTACTGTTCCATCAAAATAATCTCTGTATCTTAGCTGTATCCTGTAATAGTTGGCAAAATCCCATGTATATATCATTCTTCTTACGTGTATGCTGTATACATAAAAAGCCATAAGCAGAATAACCAAAATACCCAGAACTATATTATAATAAGTGTTCTTTCCTTTTTTACATGTCTTAACGTACTCATATGCAATTGCCGCATACAATACTGCATTACATATGAAGCTCAATACTAACGGCATCTGCTGCTCCGCCTTTCATTTACAGATATTTTGTAAACCATTCATGCTTTCGCATAACATAGCATGCAATTATTCTAAGATACTTTTTGTAATCCCGGAATCTGTATTTTCTCATCTCGGAATTATTGTTTTTGTAGTACTCAAGCAGTCTGTTATAGCATTCGCGCATCACTTCGCCGTCATCACCGTCACATCTGTCAGCTCCGGCAGCTATAAGCTCCTTGAGCATATCCTTACAGACGTTACCGGCTTCTATAACCGCATAGCCATACATGCTGTCATCATAATTTTCTTTTATGTATTTTTTGGTATCGGAAGCTATATTAAGACGGTTCATCCTTCCTGTGTGAAATCTTCTGTTGGTCACGCTTCCTTCACGTACACACTGGATATACAGCTGCTGCTTTATACACACTGCATTCTCAACATCCCCGATTATCCGGTACATTATATCGGCATCCTCATTCATTATGCCTTCCTTTTCACGTTTGTTCTCCCAGAGTGCCGCAGCATATATCTTATTCCAGATAATCGTCCCTATATAAAATTCCCTATCTGACAGGTAATTGCGCATAAGTCTGTAATTATCATATCTTACAGTCTTGTCAGCATCCGTCTGTCCGGCAATTAATGCCTGCTGTCTGCCGCCGTCATGCTCCTGCAAGGTATCCCCATCACGCACCGCATCCGGCTTAAGGCCATATGCATAATCTATTCCATACACAGCCATCTGTGCGCTGTTGGCAGTAATTGCATCATACGCTGTCTGCAATGCATCTTTAAGAATGTAATCATCGCTGTCTACAAATACTATATACTCTCCCTGCACTTTATCAAGGGCAAGATTGCGCGCCGAGCTTGCACCTCCATTCTCCTTATGAAACAGACGGATTCTTGTGTCACGACCGGCATACTCCCTGCACACCGAATAGCTGTTATCTGTAGAACCGTCATCAACAACGATTACCTCAATATTATCAAATGTCTGGCCGATTATACTGTCAAGGCATCTTGGCAGATATTCCTCTGTATTATATACCGGAACTATGACCGATATCTTTACTTCTGACACCCCTTCTTCCTCCTCTGCCTGTCCTTCTTCCAGTCAAGATAATGGCTCACAACAAATGAATACACAAACTGAACCGGATTCTCTTTGTGATAAGCATCTACATACTGCTTGTCATACTCATAGTCAACACTGCAGCCGCTTCTTCTGGCAATCGGGAACTCAAGTTCTCCATCCGGGAATACGTATCTGCTCTTCCCCGCCGTATTAGTTGCGTCCTCACGTTCAAATCCGATATTGGTAATAAGGTTATGTCCCGGCACTATCACAAGCTGGTTATTCGTTGCAATAAGATACGAAAGACTGTAACTCCATGCGCTGCATCTTTCAAGCTTTACATCAATAAGCCCCTTCATAATAGTGTCACCGTACCATCTTCCCCAGTAATTGCGAAGATACCGCGTGTCTGCAAGCTCCTTCATTTCTTCGTCAGTAATGCTTATCCTGTAATTCTTCCATACACGGCGCCAGGTAGCCCATCCCCATATCTCCGTAATTTTTGAAAAAATGTAATCCCTGCCACAGTCATAATCAGGGCACAGATTACATCCCGTTATCATCCCTATTCTCTCATCATCCTTATACCACTCAAGCATAGTCTGGCAGTATCTGAAAAATGTGTTATGCGGCTTAATGTCATCCTCAATAATAATAGCCGTGTCTTCATGTTCAAACACCTCATCAAGACCGCTCGCAATTCTTCCACGACAGCCCATATTACTGTCAGCATATATTCTGTGAACCTCGCAGTCCCAATCTATCCCTGCCTCAATATAACCTCTGACCTCTGCAACCTTCTTAGCTTCGCCCTGCCTGTTCTGCCTTGCGCCGTCTGATATGAGATAAAGCTTACGCGGCGCCGCCTTTTTTATCTGTTCAAACACTTCCTGTGCAGTATCAAGCCTGTTAAATGTAATAAATACCACAGGTGTTGTCAGCACAAAATTATCATTATCCATATCCAAGCTCCATTTCTCCCTCTCATGGTCTTACATATCCGGGCTTCTCGTATCGTTGTTCACATACGCTTTTTTATCTGTTTTCTTATCATATTACGAAGCGAAGCCCTTGCAACAAACATATCCGTTATCTCAATTCCATTCTCACAGCCATATGTATGTATGCCGACCCTGTGAGTTGTAAGCGGCAGTGTCGATACGTCAAAATCATCAAGTGACAGCTCTCTTACCTTATGCTCGGAATATCTTCCGTCAGAATCTATACTGAGTCTTCGTATCTCTATGCTCTCGCCATATATGCGTTCCGTGCTTTTTTGTATTATCCGGTATAAGGAGCCGTCTTTTTCAAATACCGGTCCGCCATTACGCACTCCGTATCCATATTCACGGCATTCATCCGGAAGCTTTCTGCTGTTATCCACACACTCTCCGTCAATGCCGCCTCTTAATATGTACCACCTTAAGCCCGTCATAAGCTTATTGTCTGCGTTCTCTTCACATGTAAATATATTAATATCGCTGCTGCCTTCCCTTATATATACTACGGAATCCACACAGCCCGTTATCTCTTCTATCGCCCGTATCTGCCGCCATTCATATATGCTGCTGCCTTTCTCATATATACGCAGCGCACCCCCTCCAACTGTCTCAGGAATCATATATACACTGTCGCCATATCTGAAAGTAAGCGGAAATGACATGTGGAATGGCTCCTCAATAACCTTCTTAGGTCTTTGAAGCACGCCGTTACCGTCAAATTCGGACACGCCTATATACCCCTTATCCGCGAATCTGTCATACACCTCCATGAATACACAGCTCTTCCCGTTCTCCGTATATAACAGCGGATCAGCGTACCATTCTGAATATGTAGGGCGTAACTGCTTTACATGACTGCTTCCGTCATTCCTGTATACGATATGATATTCTCCATCCATAAATGTATCTACAGCCTTTTTAACCCATCCATGCAGTTCCATGTCAATCCTCCGATAATACTTTATGCCCTCATATATTTTCTATGCATTGTTCCGGCACAGCTCTTCATACAGGCATTTATACTTTTCAAGCATTCCGTCAAGCGTATACAGCTTCTCTGCCCTGCGCCTGCATGCCGGACGCATCATATCAAGCTGCTTAGTATTACTGAATGCACTGCTGATAGTCTGTGCCAGTGCGGCACTGTCCCTGCTTGGGAATATCCAGCCTACATCTTTGCTTACAATCTCAGGTATTCCTCCTGCATCTGAACCGATGACCGGTGTACCCGACGCAAGCGCCTCAAGCGCTACACACGGGAAATTCTCGGCAACACTCGGTATTATAAATACATCAGCCATTGCATATATCTCATTCATCATTGCTGTTGTACTTACATAACCGAATTCCTTTATTCCGAACTCCCGTGATATGACACTATCCCCAAGTCCCTGCCCTATCACAAGCAGATAATAATCACTCTTGTTATCAAGCTTATCCAATGCCTGCGCCAGATAAGAAAAACCTTTGTATTCATTATTAAGATTGGCTGCCGCAAACAGAATTACTTTCTTACCGGCAGGCACATTATATCTCTTCTTTAACTCCTGCCTGTCACATATGCCAAACTCTGACATATCAACACCGTTGTTTATCGTTATGATATGCTCATTCTTAAGATATGACTGCCTGCATATTCCTGCAAGCCAGTCGGACGGCGTTACAAATGTTATCCCATGTCCGGTAAAGCTGTCTTTTTTCTTCTTATGGACTGCCTTAATATTATTATAATAAAATGCCGGATATGTACGCTTATTTTCACATCTGCCACACTCCATTGTCTTCCAGCCGGTACAGTCAAAAGCATGTGCGCAGTGCCCTGTTACTGCCCACATATCATGGAGTGTCCACACTACTTTAACATACTCAGACAGATATGCTATATCCTCGATTCCAATATAGTTGCCATGGGCATTGTTAATATGAAGTACATCTATATCATTCTCTTCAATCATTGCGCAGAGCTTTTTTCTTAATCTTTTGTTGACCGGGAGTGCATTGTTATGAAGGCAGCCTCTGAGTACGGCACATTCTTTAGCATATCTGCCGCTGTATAAAGCCTCTATGTTACTGTCCCCGGCTGCGGTCTCGATACCGTCATCATATCCGGTAAGAAGATATGACTCCACGCCGATATTCTTCATTCCGTAATACAACTGCCTTGTGACCTTCTCTGCACCGCCGCCCTGATATATGTTGTTCAGATACAGAACCTTCATAACTACTCTCCAATCCACAGTCACTATCTTAAGCCAAGCTCTCCTGCCTTATTCATCGCTGACTCAATAACCTTGTCCATATCATAGTATTTGTACTCTCCGAGTCTTCCGCCAAATACCACGCTGCTCTCAGCCTTTGCAAGCTCTGCATACTTTCTGTAAAGCTCCTGGTTCGTTTCATTGTTGACAGGGTAATACGGCTCCATGCCTTCTGTCCATGTCACAGGATACTCTTTTGTAATTACAGTCTTAGGCTGCGTTCCATATTCAAAATGCTTATGCTCGATAATTCTTGTATACGGAGTCTCTCTGTCCGTGTAATTGACAACTGCAACGCCCTGATGATTCTCCTCGTCAAGTACCTCTGTTTCAAACTTAAGGCTTCTGTACTCAAGCTTGCCAAATTTATATCCGTAGTACTCATCAATAGTACCCGTATACACTACCAGGTCTGCAAGTCCGTCATAATATTCCTTATCTGCAAGATAATCTCTGCCAAGCTCCACGTCGCAATCGGCATACAGCCTGTCCGTAAGCTCATTGTAACCGCCTATCGGAATACCCTGGTATCTGTCATTAAAGTAGTTGTTATCATATGTGTATCTTACCGGAAGCCTCTTAATGATAAATGCAGGAAGCTCCTTACAGTCTCTTCCCCACTGCTTCTCTGTATAACCCTTTACAAGCTTCTCGTAGATATCTTTTCCCACAAGGCTTATTGCCTGCTCCTCGAGATTCTGCGGCTCGCCTGTTATGGCGCTCTTCTGCTCATCTATCTTAGCCTTAGCCTCTGCCGGAGTTCTTACTCCCCACATCTTATTGAATGTGTTCATATTGAACGGCATGTTATACATCTCGCCTTTATAATTGGCAACCGGGCTGTTCGTATATCTGTTAAATTCAACGAGCGCATTTACAAAATCCCATACTTCCTTATTGCTTGTATGGAAAATGTGTGCGCCGTACTTATGTACATGTATGCCCTCCATATCCTCACAGTAGATATTGCCGCCAAGGTGCTCCCTCTTCTCAACTACAAGGCACTTTTTTCCTGCCTTAGCCGCATAATACGCAATAACCCCGTTGTAAAGTCCGCCTCCCACAAGTAAAATGTCATACTTTTTCATACATAATCTCCTTTTCTTTATATCTTTTATTATTATGATTTTCTTCTTAGCATCATATTTATAAGCCTTACCCGTTCTGTCTTTTCGAGCAGGATATATATATTTATTATAAAGTCAATAACTGCGCATACCCCGCCGGTCAATATAAGCTTCAGCCATGTATCGCACAGAATCATATGGCTTACAATTGCGTTAACAGCTACAAGTATTACAGTCAGCAGAATACTTTTGAATACATCTTTAAAAAATATATTCCACCTCAGATCAAGATACCTTGCTGAGAACGGAATCGTAAATATAAAATTAACAAGCAGCGAACATATCGTACTTACCCCCACAATCGCATATATTCCGAGATCCGTCACTTCGAGGACGGCAAGTGTAAGCAGGAATGATATAATTCCGTATATTATCATTGCCACCGCATTCTGCCTTACCTTATTGGTTATTGTAAATACCTGATATAGCGGCTGTATAGGTCCTGACACAACCGTATTAATCACACACATAACCGCAAGCACGCATAACTGCTGTGCATTCTGTCCCGGCATCCACAGCCTGAAGAACTGCGTTCCGAATGCTATAAGCAGCGCATCGGGTATAATGGTAAACACCGTCATCATCCTCATTCCGCGGCTGATAGACTTTACAAGCATTTCCTTATCTTTCTGTGCATAATATATCGTCATCTCCGGCGAGAATACATTAGCTATGCTCCCTATAAGATTAGACATAACATTCGGGACTGTCTGCGCTATGGCAAGAATACCCATTGCGCTGCTGCTTATGAACAGATTGCTTATAAGCAGATCCAGACCATTGGTAAGAATCTGGCTTAATTTGATAACAACATTCCATATTCCGGCTTCGATAAGTTCGATAACTTTGCGTATCTCAAACATATGAAAGTTAATCTTTATCTCAGGCAGCAGCTTTCTGCTGTAATGTATATCTGCCACAAGTATAAATATGCTTGCAGTTATGGAAGCTATTGCAACATAAATTATTCTCGGTGAAAAGAATACATATCCGCCGAGCACTATTCCGGCCCTTATCAGATTGGCCTCTATAGACCTTCTTGAACTTATATCAAGTCTGTTTGTCGAGAAAAATGCTATCGAGAATACGGATGTCATTATTCCGACCATGAAATTAAGGAACACGATAAGGAATGTCAGTTTGACATCTGTAACAAGCCCGTCAGGGATATTAATCCATTTCTCAAGATTGATAACGCATACTACCGACAATATTCCTGCAATTATTGTAAGTATCGTATTGCCGATAAGTACTGAATTAAAATACACATTGGCCTCATCCATCTTATTCTCGTATATCTTAATCGTAATAAAACGGCTTGCCATTGAGTTAAGCGCTATCGTAATAAGCGATGCATAATTTACAAAATTATCCGCCAGAGTTATGAACCCATACGCATCACTTCCAAGCTTATTGGTCACATACGGAGTTACAAAGAAGCTTATCCCGAATGATACAAGAAATGATGCTATCTGCGCTATTAAGTTAACCGCAAGCTGTCTGTTTGCCTTATTACTCACTGTCCTTCACCTTATAATCTTTTAAATGCTGCCATATTAATGGCAGGAAATATCTCAAACACCGCCACATCTATAATCCACTGCCTTAGCGTAAAAAGCTTCTTAATCTGCCTGCACTGCTTTATATATGTCTTTTTAAGCTCTTTATATCTCTGCCTGCATCCGGCATTATGCATATCAAGCTTAATGCCCGCCTCAACAAGCATTGAGTATATTCTCTGTGACAGCCTTAATATATAATCACTCATCTCCGGCATATTCACGCAGAATTCAAATCTCTGCTCAAGTGCTTCCACTGCATCAAGATTGCGTATTCCGTACCCGGTCTGCATTATACTTCCACCACGCTGCACATACATGTAGCAGGCGTCCGCGACACATGCAACCTTATCTGCCTTTGAATATATTCTGTGCACTGTGAATTCGTCCTCATGGAGCTTCCCGTCAGGAAAATATATACTCTGCAGCAGCTTTCTGCTATATAACCTGTTCCACGCCGTGACATAGTACCAGCCCTTATCATCAAGAGTCCGTGTAAGTGCCGTTATTCCATCAATCACTTCATCCTTAACAGGCAGTGCAATGTTACGTTCTTCTATGTTATTGCCATTCTCATCAACATATCTGAAATTGCAGACCGACATATCAGCATTACATGCCACAATTGCCTTATACAGTTTTTCATACATATCCACCGCTATATAGTCATCACTGTCCACAAAACCTATATAGCTGCCGCATGCAGCCACAAGTCCTGCATTACGTGCGTCTGAGAGGCCTCCGTTCTTCTTATGTATTACTGTTATTCTTGAATCTTTGGCAGCATAATCATCACATATTGCACCGCTTCCGTCCGGCGAACCGTCATCCACAAGTATTATCTGAAGATTGGTATATGTCTGCGCAATAATGGAATCCACGCAGCGGCAAAGATATCTTTCAACCTTATATACAGGAACTATTACTGAAATAAGATCTTTGTATGGCGTATTCATTCCCTGCTCCTTACCCATTAATCCTCTTCTCCATAATCCAGTATACAAGTCTCTGTGGCATTACATTGGCTGCATTTATCTTGAAAAGCCCCCATGCATGTGCAAGTGCGCCCTTAATGCCTGTCGCAGCAAAACCATATTGCTTGTGAATCTTCTCATACTCAAGAAAAAGTTTCTTCCTGTTGCGGTTTGATGCCCCGTCAAGCATAAATGATGCAATAACTAACGGCACATGTACAAATGCGGCTCCGTCAAGATATGCATGCAGAAACAGCTCATAATCCGCTGCAAGCCTGTACTCTGTAGAATACATATACCTGTCATGAAGCACGCGCCTTGTGAATACCGCCTGATGGCAGAACGGAAGGTTCGTTCTTATCACATTGATATCATCGCCTGACTTCATGATATGCTTCACACCTGCATTCTCGACACTGCACACATCACCATATACAACATCGCTCTTTTCTTTGTTAAGAATATCATTTACTTTGGCAAGCACATTTTCATCATAAAAGACATCTCCGGCATTAAGGAAATACACCCATCCGCCTGATGCCCTTCCGATACCTTTGTTCATGCCGTCATATATTCCGCCGTCCTTCTCACTTCCCGCATCAAGCCTGATTCCGGCTTCTTCAAACTTAGCCCTGTATTCCTCAAGTACCTTATCAGTTCCGTCTGTTGAACCGCCGTCGACAACGATACTCTCATATTCCGTCTGAGATATGTTCTTTTGGGAAAGCACCGAATTGAGTGTTCTCGCAAGTCCATCCGCATCATTATACGCAACTGTGATTATTGAAATCATTCCTGCTCCCCATCACTATAATTATCATTATTTCTGTTTTTATCACTGTCTATATCATTAAGACGTGCAAGCAGGGCAAATATTTTCTTATCAAGTCCAAGCTTTCTGAGGCTCATAAATGCACTTACACCAAGTCTTATCTTTGCTGTCTGTCCCTTAGGTCCCGCCACGCCGAGATATGGATTGCGTCTGTAATCCGGAAATCTCTTTTCAAAATCATCCATTGCTGCATCCAGCCTTGACTTCATCTCTGCCTCACTTATTCCTTTGGAATATACCGCAAGTGCATTAACCATATTAGCCACATATGCATACTGAAGCATCCAGCGCATATTCTGGCTTAATTTTCTGAAATCCTTGACCTGGCCAAGCTTATCGAATACGTCAATCACATATCCTGTTGCATCTTCCGTCTTATCATCACGGCTTCTTGCCGTAACTGACTGATTATTCACAGAATGGATATAGCCTGCATAGTCAGATATAACAACATATTTTATCTTATTTACATATCCCATGAGATTAAAATACATATCCTCAAGGCATGTAAATCTCTCAAATCTCATATGGTTATTAACTACAAATTCTTTTCTGTAAAGCCTTGCCCATGCAGTAACATATGTTACGCACGCCCATTCGTTATCCTTTACGAGGTGTGTTATAAGCTCTGATCCGGCATTGCCGCTATCCTGACGATAACCTCCGATAACAACATCCGCAGCTGTCTCTTCAATCTTTTTTACATACTGTGCAAGGAAATCCGGCAGGATATAGTCATCCGCATCCACATAACAGATGTACGTTCCCTTTGCATTAGCAAGCGCCTTATCACGGCTTCTGCCCGGACCGATATTCTCCTCATTGCATATAACATGCATTCTGTCCGGATACTTATCAGCGAATTCTTCCAGTATGTCAAGCGAACTGTCAACTCCCGCATCCTCGACACATATTACTTCAAAATCCTGATATGTCTGTGCAAATACACTGCGAAGACATCTTCTTAAGTACTTTTCAACATTGTAAACCGGAATAATAATTGATACAGCTGCCATTACAGTCTCCTCTCTGCATCTTCTGAAGATGCTTCATCTTTTAAAGATACTTTTACAGATTCATCCCTTACCTGCTTCTCAAGCAGCGCTACCTGCTGTGTAAGCGCTTTAATCCTGTTTGAATTGCGCGACAGCGCCGCCGTAAGAAAAAATGTTACTACTATAAGGAACACAAATCCCATGAAGAAAACCATGTTCATTGCGTCATATATACCAAGAAAATGTGTTATAACTCCCAAAAGTCCCGGCACAATAACAATAACCAGAATCATTGCTATAAGCGCAAGCCATATAAGGGCGTATCTCAGGTCCAGGCTTTTCTTGCGGACTATATTTATTATTATAACAAATCCTATCAGAAGGATGGCTGCCATTATCAGGCGGAACTTTAAGGTCATCATACATTTGATCTCCCATTTTATATTATTATCACCATTGACGCAGCTTTAACCGGCAAATCAACGCAGGCTCGCTTGCGCTTGATTAGAGCTGGCAGCGGTACATAAGGCGGCACAAGACACCGCCTAAGTACCGGCCGCTCTAAAATGCCTGCTTATGCTTTTGCCGGTTGAAGCTGCTGTGTGTCGGATTATATACATTCATTAATACAATAGTTATTAATATATTACCGCAGGCGCTCTATCAGTATTGCGAGGGTTACTTTTATCATATAATAGATGGATTTTGTCATTGATATTGAGGATACGCCGCCCTGTCGCTCTCTCATTACTACCGGAATTTCTTCAACATTCATGCCGCGCCGGAGAATCTTCACGGCCGTCTCAGGCTCCGGATAATCCTTTGGATAGTCCTGTGCAAACAGCTCTATAACTCTTCTCCCTGCCATTCTGTAGCCCGATGTCGGGTCTGTTATCATCTTGCCGGTGCACAGCTTTATCAGCCATGTAAAATACGATATTCCTACACGCCTGAGCCTGGATGACTGAAACCCCTCATGTGTAATAAATCTTGAGCCTATCACCATATCAAGCTTATTCTTTTCAAGATGCTCTGCCATGCGCTGCACAAATTCAACATCATGCTGGCCGTCACCATCCATCTGGACTGCAATCTCATATCCGTTATCGCGTGCATATATATATCCGGTCTGTACCGCACCGCCTATTCCGAGATTAACCGGCAGACTTACCATATTAAAATTATTCTTCCTGCATATGTCCGGCGTCTCATCCGTTGAACAGTCATTAATCACAACATAGTCAAATCCATGCATCTTAGACTGTATTCCGCGGACAGTAGCTTCAATGCTCTCCGCCTCATTATATGCCGGTATGATAATCAGCTTCTTCATGGGATTGCTCCTTTTGCTCCTTTACCTAAAGTAATTGTGCAGTGTTTGGGGACAGGACGCCTGCACGAATGGTACAGGGCAGCGCAGGCGCGCTTGCGCTTGTTAGAGCTGGCAGCGGTGCGTAAGGCGGCACAAGACGCCGCCAAAGCACCGGCCGCTCTAAAACGCCTGCTTATTCCCTGCACCATCCATGCAGGCTGACTCTCCCCTCTCCACACACTTATACCACTTACATCCGCCAAACATCGCTAACATAAACTCACAAACTCGTAATAAAATCATTCGTATGAGCCATCCGCAAAAGCACAGCTCGTGGGGGAACCCCCCACGGCGTCCCACGGCGTCCTCCGCGCGGTGATGTATGCTTTTTCGGAGGCTTATGCAGCCGCCGGTGCTTAGCGGCTGTCCTTTAGCCGCTTACGCACCGCTGCGAGGTGCATGCAGCGCAAGCGGCTCCGTAAAAGCATGCATCACCGCACCTCACCGCACCAGTACTGCCCACACCGCATAAAACACCTCTGCAATATGCCAGCAGACAAATGCCGCAACAACCTTTTCTTTGGTGCTCCTTGTTACTGTAACACCACAATTATACAGACACAGGACAACCAGCGGAAGTACCGGAAGGAAATATCTTCCTGTCACTCCGTCTATGTTCCACCCTACAGGTGTTGAAACCTGCATCATGAAGAACATCACAAGGCTTGACATAAAGAAAGATACAAGCATTGCAAGTCTTTCCGATGTATTTATTATAATGCGGTTATCGGAAGTTCTCTCCTCAAAAGTCTCCATCGCCGCAATTATTATCAATACGAAGAATGGCACAACTATTGCAATCGGAACTGTCTGTATGTTGGCACTAAGATGTGTACCGATAATGCTTCCAAAATAATAGTCGGCTTTTTCAATTATCGAACCTATGCACATAAGGATAAACTTAAACGGATGCTCTACCGCATAAGACAGCGTATAACTGCTTCCCGGCAGATAACCTCCGTCAGCTGCCATTATCCTAAGTCCAAATGCCTCAGCTGCAACAACTGCATATGAAATTATGTTAAACACAACTGCCGACGCAATCATGCTTCCACCAACAGCAGCCTTTTCCTTCCGTGTCATATGTGCACGCGTAACAGGCACAAGCAGAAGCAGGAAGAATATATATGTGCCCTTCTTGCATGCACCAAGCAGCACCGCAGCCACAATCCACATTATAAGGGTACGTCTGTCTGCCCTGTCATGCATGAATGCAAGCCAGCATGCGACGAACAGAAATGCAGCCGCAATACACATGCCGTCGTATGAGAATGCCGAATACTCCTGAAGTGTCATTGGCATAAGCGCCAGAAGCATGAGCGCTTCTTTTCCAGCCGGAATAATCTTAACCGCAAGTCCTATGATCAGTGCAAATACAATAATTCCAAACAGTCTGGCAAGATATACCGTAGGCAGCGCCCCGAGGTGGAGCAGCCGTCCTATAGCAATTCCCGCTATATAAGGAATATACGGGACAAAATTCTCATTGCCCGTTTCAATAAGTGTCATTACCATTGAACTGTCTTTTACAAAAAGTGATGCCGTATCGTTGAGATCCATATATGCATCTGCAGACATAAGTCCATAGTAGCTGTCATTTATCCTGAAATTCTTTTTATAAAATTCATAATCATCCGCCCTCATTGCAAGCTTTCCTCCCGGATTGCCTTTAAAAAGGACATTATTTGCATATGAATATGCAACCTCATAATGATATGCCGAATCGCAGCCCTTACCCGGTGCAACAATAAGCATATATACAATTCCAAGTCCTATGCAGGAAAGCATGCATATTCTGTGTACAGGCATACTTTTAACAAACATTGCTATAAGTATTAACATGACAACTAATATGACAAGCATCATCACCGCATCGAATATTTTTGACGGAAGCTGCGAATGTCTGAACACCCCAAGGCATAACGCCCTGGACGTATCCTCCTGTCCGTTGACTGTAAATGTCCCCTTGTATCGCCCTGCATCCTGCAGATACAGCATCGGTGCATTGGATTCATTTTCAACATCACTTGTAAATGCTATCTCATATTCATGACCAACCGTCAGATTAGTATCATACAGCTTAAAATCGACAAGTGTATCCATCGGAAATGCATTGTTATCATATGCATCCTCATACACGACGGCTCCGCTCTTTTTGTCGGTGATTGTCATATATGTTCTACCTGAAAGCTCCGAACCCTGTCCGCGGTGGAATTCAAATGACACTCCGTCAACTTTTGTATCGGGAGTAAACGTCTGGCTCACTCTGTCACCTTTTACAAGCTTCTGATAATAAATATTGTCGGTCTCTTTATCATTGTGTGCATGGATGGAATATACCCGGTTCTCTATCTTATCAGTCTTAATACTTTTCTTCCCTAATACCACAAAAAGGGCTGAAAGAAAAACCAGCCCCAATATGTACAATATTCTTTTGTGCGTGCGTATAAAATCTGACATGCAACAACCTCTTTAATCTCTGAAGTATATATCTCTCGTATATACCTTGTCCTTAACATCCTTAAGCATATCGTCAAGTCTGTTTGCCACAATAACATCCGAAGTCTTCTTGAACTCGTCAAAGTCCTTAATTACCCTGGAGTTACAGAAACTGTCATCCTTAAGTGCCGGATCATATATTACAACCTCAATACCCTTAGCCTTTATTCTTTCCATTATTCCAAGGATTGCACTCTGTCTGAAATTATCCGAATTAGCCTTCATTGCAAGTCTGTACAGTCCGACAATCTTAGGATTAAGCTCAAGTATCTGCTCTGCAATAAAGTCTTTACGTGTTCTGTTGGATTCTACAATTGCCCCCATAAGTTCATTAGGGACATCACTGTAATTGGCTCTCAGCTGCTTGGTATCCTTTGGCAGACAGTATCCGCCATATCCGAATGACGGGTTATTGTAGTGATTGCCTATTCTTGGGTCAAGACATACACCCTCTATAATATCCTTTGTGTTAAGCCCCTTCATGTCCGCATATGTATCAAGCTCATTAAAATATGCAACACGGAGTGCAAGATATGTGTTGGCAAAAAGCTTTACAGCCTCTGCCTCAGTAAATCCCGTGTATAATACAGGAATATCTTCCTTAATCGCACCCTCTGCAAGAAGGCCTGCAAATGTATGCGCAGCCTTGTTAAGTCTCTCATCATCCTTAGGCGCTCCTACAATAATTCTTGAAGGATAAAGATTGTCGTAAAGAGCACGTCCCTCACGCAAAAACTCCGGTGAGAATATAATATTGTGACAGTTCATGCGCTCGCTTACCGACTGTGTATAGCCGACCGGAACAGTTGATTTTATTACCATTACAGCATCCGGATTATATTCCATGACAAGCTTAATGACTGCTTCTACTGATGATGTGTCAAAATAATTCTTCTTTGAATCATAATCGGTAGGTGTAGATATAATTACAAAATCAGCGTCAGCATAAGCAGATTTTGCATCTGTTGTCGCCGTAAGATTAAGAGCCTTAGTTGAAAGATATTCCTCAATCTCCTTGTCAACGATAGGAGACTTCTTCCGGTTAATAAGGTCCACTTTTTCCTGAATAATGTCTACAGCATGTACTTCGTTGTGCTGTGCAAGTAATATTGCGTTGGAAAGTCCAACATATCCTGTTCCTGCTACTGCTATCTTCATAACTGTCTATCAATCCTTTCCCTTTGAATTGGAATATTCCAGGTCTGTTCTGCCTATATATGAGGCCATATCGCTGAATGTGCTGCCGAAGCTTCCGATAATTCCGCCTGTCTTTGATAATGCAAGCAGATCTATTATTGCATTCTCCATTCCTGATTTGGACTTTCTTGAAAGCTCTGCGCCTTCATTAATTATAACTCTTCCCGGAAAATGCTTCTGCATATATTCAATTACATCAGCGCCATCAGATGCAAGGTAGAACTTAACCTCCGGATTCGCATCAATCCTCTTTTGCATCTTTCCGACAAACATATCAAGAGGATTATTGGCAATCGCATACTTACTTAAACACGGTTGTTTCAATATCATCTATAAACGCTGTTGAACATATACTCAAAAGTGTGAGTACCAACTCTATGCTTCCAAAAATTAGTATTGCAATTCTGCTTAATATCTTTTCAAGCCTGTCCATGTTGTTCATATTTTAATCTCTGAAGTATATATCTCTCGTATATACCTTGTCCTTAACATCCTTAAGCATATCGTCAAGTCTGTTTGCCACAATAACATCCGAAGTCTTCTTGAACTCGTCAAAGTCCTTAATTACCCTGGAGTTACAGAAACTGTCATCCTTAAGTGCCGGATCATATATTACAACCTCAATACCCTTAGCCTTTATTCTTTCCATTATTCCAAGGATTGCACTCTGTCTGAAATTATCCGAATTAGCCTTCATTGCAAGTCTGTACAGTCCGACAATCTTAGGATTAAGCTCAAGTATCTGCTCTGCAATAAAGTCTTTACGTGTTCTGTTGGATTCTACAATTGCCCCCATAAGTTCATTAGGGACATCACTGTAATTGGCTCTCAGCTGCTTGGTATCCTTTGGCAGACAGTATCCGCCATATCCGAATGACGGGTTATTGTAGTGATTGCCTATTCTTGGGTCAAGACATACACCCTCTATAATATCCTTTGTGTTAAGCCCCTTCATGTCCGCATATGTATCAAGCTCATTAAAATATGCAACACGGAGTGCAAGATATGTGTTGGCAAAAAGCTTTACAGCCTCTGCCTCAGTAAATCCCGTGTATAATACAGGAATATCTTCCTTAATCGCACCCTCTGCAAGAAGGCCTGCAAATGTATGCGCAGCCTTGTTAAGTCTCTCATCATCCTTAGGCGCTCCTACAATAATTCTTGAAGGATAAAGATTGTCGTAAAGAGCACGTCCCTCACGCAAAAACTCCGGTGAGAATATAATATTGTGACAGTTCATGCGCTCGCTTACCGACTGTGTATAGCCGACCGGAACAGTTGATTTTATTACCATTACAGCATCCGGATTATATTCCATGACAAGCTTAATGACTGCTTCTACTGATGATGTGTCAAAATAATTCTTCTTTGAATCATAATCGGTAGGTGTAGATATAATTACAAAATCAGCGTCAGCATAAGCAGATTTTGCATCTGTTGTCGCCGTAAGATTAAGAGCCTTAGTTGAAAGATATTCCTCAATCTCCTTGTCAACGATAGGAGACTTCTTCCGGTTAATAAGGTCCACTTTTTCCTGAATAATGTCTACAGCATGTACTTCGTTGTGCTGTGCAAGTAATATTGCGTTGGAAAGTCCAACATATCCTGTTCCTGCTACTGCTATCTTCATAACTGTCTATCAATCCTTTCCCTTTGAATTGGAATATTCCAGGTCTGTTCTGCCTATATATGAGGCCATATCGCTGAATGTGCTGCCGAAGCTTCCGATAATTCCGCCTGTCTTTGATAATGCAAGCAGATCTATTATTGCATTCTCCATTCCTGATTTGGACTTTCTTGAAAGCTCTGCGCCTTCATTAATTATAACTCTTCCCGGAAAATGCTTCTGCATATATTCAATTACATCAGCGCCATCAGATGCAAGGTAGAACTTAACCTCCGGATTCGCATCAATCCTCTTTTGCATCTTTCCGACAAACATATCAAGAGGATTATTGGCAATCGCATACTTATGGTCGCCCCGGCGCACATGTACACCGATTACATTACATCTGATATACGATTTGTACTCTTCCTCTGTTGCAAATGCTCCGAACTGCTTCTCATAAAGTTCTCTTACGGCATCTTCAAATCTGTCCTGAAACTGAAGTGCCGAATAATCATGTGCAAGATCCGCACATTGGTATGAGCTTATCAGACACCATCTCTTATCGGAGTTGATAAACTTTTCAATAAGATTGTGGTTAACTGCATCCGCTTCAACGCGTGAAACGCCATCTGTCTCATATGTCAGTTCTGTTTCATTGCTTCGCCTGTATCTGAAATAAAGATTAAATGCACAATGTTTTATTCCTCTTGCAGCAAGACTGAATATGCGTCCTGACTTAAGAAGCTCCTTTGGTGTCTCCTTATAATAATCCAGATTGACTACCTTTACATTATCATCCTCAAATGGCTTAAATATATCCTCATAATGGCATGCAGCCTCAAAATTATCCTTCCATAGGATAACGAGTCTGCAATTATATTCTTTTGCAAACAGGTATGCATAATTAAGTGCACCCATTCTGTTACACAAGCCGCCTGTAGGCTCCGAATATATTACTTTCTGTGACATATGACTAATCCTCAATTCAAAATTATGCCTTCTTACCGAATATCTCTTCCTTATCCTTGTGGATGACCTTGCCATCCTTAACCTCATAGATATTATCGCAGTGCTGTACGGTTGTAAGTCTGTGTGCGATTATAATCATGGTCTTGCTTCCCTGAAGCTTCTCTATAGATTCCATAACAGCCTTCTCTGTCTCATTATCGAGGGCTGATGTTGCCTCGTCCAATACAAGAATATCCGGATTATAGTAAAGTGCTCTCGCAATTCCAATACGCTGCTTCTGACCACCTGACAGTCTTGCTCCGCGTTCACCGATTCTTGTCTCAAGGCCTTCGGGAAGTTCCTCTACAAAGCTCTTTAACTGCGCTTCCTCAAGTGCCTTCCATACCATCCCGTCATCAATCTCATCCTCAGGAATACCAAATGCAATATTCTTTCTGATATTATCATCAAACAGGAATATACTCTGTGGAATATATCCAAGCCGCTTCTGCCAGTTATATATATTGTCGTTGATACTCTCTCCGTCAACAAGCATCTGTCCTCCCTGCGGTGCAAGCACTCCAAGGATTATATCTGCAAGAGTAGTCTTACCTGCTCCTGATGGACCGATAAATGCTATTGACTCATTCTTCTTAAGTATAAGATCAATTCCGTCTATTACATTCTTGTCCGAATCAGGATAATGGAACGACAGGTTCTTAAGTTCAAATCTGTCATTAAGCGTAACTGCCGGCTTATTCTCCGTATTCTCAATATATTCCTCATTACCTTCACGCATCTCGTCAATGCTCTCATATATAGCATTAAATGATGCAAGGTGGAATGCTATTGAGTTGATATAGCTTGCAATCTTATTAACTGAAGGAAGCAGTCTGAATGCTGCAACGGCAAACACAGATACAATTGGAATAAATGTACTTGGGTCAGCTCCCATAAGCAGTCTTATTGTGAGACTGACCATAAGGCTTCCGATTGTCACAACCTCCATTACCTGCTTAGGAATAATTCCAAGCACGTCGCACTTGCGGTGAAGCTCAGCATATCTCGTGCTCTTATAATAATAATCATCCATAAAGAACTTCTCGCTGTGCGTTATCTTTACTTCCTTAACACCGCCAAATGCCTCAAGGACACATTTGTTCATCTGTGCCTCAAAATATCTGTCCTTCTGTCCAAGCACTGATACCTTTTTCTTAACAAACTTAAGCACAAGGAACATACTTATGCACATAATCACAACAACAAGTATTGTTATGACAGGGTCAGTTATTACAAGATATACAACCAGTACACCGCTTATAAGCAGTTCTGATGTCATCTGCAGAAGATTAAGGATTACGACAAAGCACCTGTTGGAATCTGCCGTAATGTTACGGATAAGGTCTGAGCTGTTCTGCTCACGCAGCCTTATATACGGAAGTCCCATGTAGTACTGCATCATTCTGCATGCGAGGTCTCTCTGGCTTCTGTACGTGTACTTATATATCTGGTTATTCATTGCAACAAGATATATATTTTTTACAAGATATACAACAACAAGTGACATTGCCAGCAGTGATATCATGCCGTTTGTTGACATTCCCGTTGCATTCTGGAATGATGACAGCAGTGAGCTGCCGCTTATAAACTCAGGATCCATAATCGCATTGACAAACGGAAGTATCATTGATACGCCACACAGCTCCGCACCTGCTCCAAGCATCGTTAATATCAGTATTCCCAGAAGCCCCCACGCCTTTTCTTTTCCGAGAACATGTATAGCTTTCTTATATAAATTCATCCGATAAATCCTTTTCCTTTCAAGTAAGGTCCCTGACAAAAGCCTCAAGGCTGTCATATATTCCGTCCGGTGTAACCGGCTTTTCAAGCGGACCCGAACCGTATCCCGTCCGGACAAGTATAGCCTTTGTTCCTGCCTTCTTCCCCGTAAGAAGGTCTGTTGCCCTGTCGCCCACAAAATATGAATCTTCAATATCTATATCAAAATCTTTTTTAGCCTTTTCTATCATCCCCGTATTAGGCTTTCTGCAGTCACATTCAATATTATACTGCGGCAGCGTACTATTCTCATTATGCCAGTGAGGGCAGTAGTACACTGCATCCACTCCGGTCTCTCTTATGAGGCGGTCATTCATTCTTCCAAGCTCTTCTTCCGTGAACATGCCCCTGCCTACTCCGGACTGGTTGGTAATAACGATTGCCCAGTAACCGAGTTCATGTATTCTGTCCACGCATTTCTTTGCAAAGGGATATATCTCCATATCCTCTGCTGTCTTCACATAGCTTTTTTCAACTGTTACACAGCCGTCCCTGTCAAGAAATATTGCCGGTTTTTTATTTTCCATAGTAGATAATAAGGCGCATTTATCTAAATGCGCCGTCCCTTTCAAGAATTGCGTCAACTACCTGCTGTAGAATAGTGACATGAACTGACTCAACAATTCCATATTGCTCAAGAGCGACATAAACATTAATATCGCCCATGCCTTTTATCTTATTATCCGGCTTAAAGCCTGATAATGTTATTACGTTCATCTTCTTATTACGTGCCTCAGCTATTGCATTGACAATATTCATTGAATTGCCGGATGAACTTATTGCAATCAGGAGATCTCCTTCGCTGCCTATCTGCTCAAGCTGCTTGGAATACATATATTCATATCCAAAGTCATTGCCAAAACATGTGACAACCGATGCGTCAAGAAGGGCTCCCGTCTTCATATTACCGTTCTTCTTGAAATCACTTGTCATATGGCTTGCAATGGCAGCACTTCCGCCGTTGCCGACAAAATATGCTGTTCTGCCTGATTTCTTAACTTCAGTGAAGGCATCAAGCATAGCCTGAATGCCCTCGCTGTATCCGTTAAGCTGCTCACTGCCTTTATAGAATTCACAGTTCTTTAATGCGTCTATGAACTGATTAAGGTATTCGGTGTGCATCTAGTTGTTTTCCTTTCCAAGGTACTTGAACCAGTCCTTAGTTGCCTCACTAATTGTGTCAGGTCTCCATACAGGAGCTTCACGCCAGTAATCGATGTTATCAAGAATCTTCTGTACGCCTTCCTCAAGTGTAACATGTGCATGCCAGTTAAGAGCCTTCTCAATCTTAGTTGTGTCTGCAAATGTGCAGTCCGGCTCGCCCGGTCTCTTAGGTATATGGATAATCTCACCGCCAAGAAGCTCGCAGAGCCTGTTTACTGAATATGTTCCACCGCTTCCTACGTTGAATGTATCGTTAACGATATCCGACATTGCTGCTGTATAGAATGCATCAGCTACGTCAGTTACATATGTAAAGTCTCTTGTCTGCTCGCCTGTACCTACTACCGTGAAAGGTTCACCTGCAAGCTTCTGTGCAAGGAATACTCCGAATACCGCACCATATGTTCCCGATGTTCTTGAACGTGTGCCATATACATTGAAAAGTCTGAGAGTAACTACAGGAAGACCGTAGCACTGGCCCCAATGGAGAACTGTCTCCTCGCCAAGTCTCTTAGTAAGAGCATATGGGTACTGAGGACGGATCTCTGCTGTCTCCTTGGTAGGGTACTCATCAGGAATACCGTAGCATGATGATGAAGCTGCATATACAAGCTTCCTGATTCCTGCTGCTCTTGCGCACTCACATACATTGTAAGTACCGAGTACGTTAGATGAAAAGTAATCCCAAGGTCTCTGGATTGATGGAACAATATCAGCAAGAGCTGCCATATGGAAAATATAGTCAACGTCTTCAAATACCGGCTCAATCTGCTCCTTATTACGAATGTCCATCTCGTAGATTGTCAGATTAGGGTTGCCCTTCTGATGATCCAGATTAGCAGGACGTCCTGTTGAAAAGTTATCAATAACACGGACTGTATGACCTTCTGCCAGCAGTCTGTCTACAATATGCGAACCGATGAAGCCGCATCCGCCTGTTACTAATGAAACCATAACATTTCTCCTTTTGAAAAATATTTTGTATTATCAGCACTCTTTTACAGAGTGTAGTTATAAAGGCTTAAATCCTGATACTTACTGTCATACTTATCACGGTTGGCAAATGTTGCAACCTTAATTACAGGAATAAGCTCCTGCATCTTAAGATCATCCTTCCAGAGCTCCTTAAGATATGCCTCCAGCTGTACCGGATTATCAAATCCGAAGTCCATGATTCTCTCAGGGAATACCTGAACCCTGGCTGAATCAGTATAGTATGAATCAGCTTCCTTAGTTCCGAATATCTTCTCGGTGTTAGCCTGTGATGCATTGGCCTTAGCAAATGCATAAATTCTTGCCGATTCTTCTGTCGTTGTACACCCGGCATCCGCAGCAGCCTGTGATGAAGCCTCAGGAACCTGCTGTGCCTGTGTACCGGCATTGTTCTCAGTATTCTTTCCCTTGAACAGTTTATTAATCAAGCTCATATTCTGACCTCCAGTCCTGCTTATCCTCGAACTTAGGCTGCTCATCCTTAAGGAGAACAAAATCATCAAGTACAAGGACATCCATCTCAGTTCTCATAAAACACTTATATGCGTCCTGAGGTGTGCACACAATAGGCTCACCACGAACATTGAATGAAGTATTAACAATAACGCTGCATCCCGTAAGCTTCTTAAATTCCTTTATAAGGTCATAGTAGCCCGGATTGCGCTTCTCATTAACTGACTGGATTCTCGCACTGTAATCAATATGTGTAACCGCAGGAATGTCTGAACGCTTTGAATTAACTATCGGAAGCATATCAAAATCCGTAGCCTTAAGCATTGCATCCCTGTCAAACGGTATCTGACGCTCTTTTCTTACATTCTCAACAAGCAGCATGTAAGGACTTGGGCAGTCAATCTCAAAATAGTCTGATATATCCTCTTCAAGTACTGAAGGTGCAAATGGTCTGAATGACTCTCTGTACTTAATCTTAAGATTAAGCTTTGACTGCATCTTTTCGCTTCTCGGGTCTGCAATGATACTTCTGTTGCCGAGTGCTCTCGGTCCGAACTCCATTCTTCCTGAGCATCTTCCGATTATGTTCTCGTCTGCGAGAAGCTTTGCGACCTCCCTGTTAACATCTGCACCATAATCATGATACTTATATCCGTTGTCATCAAGGAACTTCTTGATATAATCATGTGAATATTCAGGTCCGAGGTAGCTTCCCTGCTGTGAGTCGTCAGGGTCAGCAGTTCTCTTTACTCCATACTTTTCATATGCCGCATAGAGTGCGCATCCAAGTGCTCCGCCTGCATCGCCTGCTGCCGGCTGGATCCAGATGTTATCAAACACACCTGTGTTAAGCACCTTGCCGTTAGCAACGCAGTTAAGTGCAACACCACCTGCCATACACAGATTCTTCTCTCCCGTAATCTTCTGTGCATGCTTTGCAAGTGCAATAACTATCTCCTCTGTAACCTTCTGTGCTGAGGCTGCGATATCCATCTCGCGCTTTGTTATCGTACTCTCCATCTCACGCTTAGGCCCGCCGAATAACTCAGCAAACTTATCGTTAGTCATATATTCATTCTTGTAATAGTCAAAATATTCAAGATTAATTCTGAAAGAACCGTCTTCCTTAAGGTCAATCAGCTTCTCCTTGATTATGTCATAGTATACAGGCTCACCATATGGTGCAAGTCCCATAAACTTATAATCGCCTGAGTTAACCTTGAAACCGCAGAATGCTGTAAATGCACTGTATATAAGTCCAAGTGAATGAGGATATCTTAATTCCTCAAGCATCTCAATGTGTCCGCCCCTGCCATGAGCTATTGTTGTTGTAGCCCACTCACCGACACCGTCAATTGTAAGTATTGCGGCACTCTCGAATGGCGAAGGGTAGAAAGCTGACGCTGCGTGCGACATATGATGCTCACATACCTGAAGCCTGTCTTCCTTACCAAGTCTGCCAAAACGCTTACGAAGATGCTCTGCTATCCAGAGTCTCTCAGCAAACATTCCGTCATGTGTACGCTCTATAAGACCATCAGACTCACTTCCGAGTGCTTCTGCATTCTTAACAAAGCGGTCAAGAGTAAGCAGCGGATTATCGTAATATACAACCGCATCAAGCTCCTCCATCTTCTTACCTGCTGCCTTAAGGCAATATATTATAGCATTCTCAGGTACTCGGTTGTCATGCTTCTTACGGCTGAAACGCTCTTCCTGAACAGCCGCAATAATTCTGCCGTCTTCAATTATCGCCGCCGCAGAATCATGATATAAAGCGGAAATTCCTAAAATATGCATGTTCTCTTAATCCTTTCTTGATGTAAAAACCACGTTTTATTATAACATACTCATCCTACAAGTTCAATCGTCACCGGCAGAATCCTGTCTGCTATAATACGATTGCCCGGTTCAAGAAGATGGCAGTCATCCATGTACCACTTCATATTGCCATCCATGGCATCTGTGATATCAGTAATATAATCAATATCTTTTATGAGTTCTTTCATCTCTTCCGTAAGCTGTCTGTAATGCTGTGCCGCAGCATCTTCCAGAAGCTCCCTGTGAAATGATATCTGCCCGCCCTTACCTGTATACGCGTTAGGCTGCAGAAATGCATGAAACGGTATTCCGAACTCTTCACATACTGCATGCATCATTCTTATATTGTCAACCCAGTAACGGGAATATGGCTTTTTATTCTCAAGCCCGGTCGTAACCGCTTTAAGTGTAAGCTTTGAATCACTGCCGGTATTGCGGTAAGCCTTATTATTCACAACAAGCCCGGCATCAACGCTCCTGTCCGCTATCTCCTTCTGGTAGTCAAGAACAAATGGCGTGCTGCTCTCCAGCATCTTAATATCATTAATCCCGCTGTATGATATAACTGCATCCGGATTCATCGGAATAACATCCCTTATGCACTTTATAAGCTCCTGCGTTGAATTAGCCGCAGCAATTCCTCCACAATACACAACAGCATTAATTCCGCGGTCCGTAAGTCTGTGCTGCATAATCTCCGACCAGCTCATAACATTGGCAAATGTTGCATCCGTCGTACTTCCACCAAGTGTAACAATAATCTTCTTCGGTCTGGAATCATCCGTATTACTGTCAAATATTGTGAATCCCGGTATGTCATCTATTCTTGTAAATCCAAGATTAACATCATACACGTCGAGCAGCCTGCTGCCGCCCGGGATATTGGCATTGCAGAACACATGAAGCTGTTCCGGCTCAAATCCCAGTTCAAGAAGCGCACCAAGAATTCTGTGCATTCGGTTAGACGCAATAAGTGCAATGTATATATCATCAGTATTCTCATACATAACACTCTCAACAGTCCTTACATCCCTGCCGTTAACCTTAACGCCAGAATTCTCCGTATCAATATAATATGCTGCGCCGGCACATCCCATTGATACAAGCCTTTTATCAAGATTAACTGCCGTATCGTCACTTCCGCACAGTATAAGCTTTTTATTGCCAAGCTCTCTCTTAATATGCCTTGCGGTAATAAGCTGCTGTGCAGCTTCAGGATTAACCCTGCCAAGGATATCTCCCGCAATCTGATTTAACTTTCCCATTGTTCTCCATTCCACCATATATGTAATTCATATATATAATTCATCAACCTATCAGCCGGATTAATCAAGAAGCCACTGATTATTCTTAAGGAATTCTATTCCTATAGATGCACGGCACCACTTTGCCTCGTATCTGTCAGCATTATTCTGCATAATCCCAAAATATCTGTCCATAAGCTTCTGCTCTTCGGCGCTGTATGCAAATGTACCTTCAATTCTTGCAAGCATCTCTTTTACAACAGATAATATCTCGTCTTCGGTATTTTTTTCAAATACAAAACCATTATTAACATAGTATTCAACAAGATCTTTATATTCAGGATATGTCATCTCATACTCAAGCATCTGCCTGATTGTGAGATACTTTTTATTCTTAGTGTCAAATATCTTCTCGGGAAGAAGCAGGTCACGCTCAACAAATGTCGGACCATACGCATCTCCGCTCATTGTAAAGTACGGCAGATTGAGCAGAATCATCGGTCTGTCAAAAAGCTGTGCAAATGATATTATTCCCGAATGGTCACCCATGAAGAAATCTGCTTTGGAGTGGATATACAGATCCATCATTGCATCGTACTGCTTGGATGCGTCTATAATTCCGTTGCCGAGTTCATCTGCATTCTCATTGAGTCCGACATATACACATTGGATTCCGTTATTCTGAAGATAATCCACGGCCTTGTAATACGTTGAGGTATCACCGTTACGCACTCCTCCGAGACTTCCCCCCTTGGCAACACGGTTCCTGAAGCTTACATAACGCCCCGTTACACCGATTTTCTTAAGGTATTCATCACCATGGCGTTTCTCTTCTTCACTGTATTCAATTGCCTTAAAACCACGATAATCCGCATACGCGTCCTTAGAGCCGTCCGCCTCAAGACTTCCCGGTGCAAAGCTGCTCCATGTTGTCAGATCTATCTCATCAAAATGATAATTCAGTATATACAGATAAAGTCTTATGTTGCTCTTATCCGGCACAAACAGGAAATCAAAGAACTTCGGCACCTCCGGGTTGGGAAGCTTCACATCCCCCGTCTCAGGGTCAATCTCTGCCGGCACCATAATATGCAGCTTGTTGTCACAGTCTGCCTTATTATGCTTTGCAATAAGAAATGTCTGCACAAACGCACCCAGCGCAAGATTAAAGAGAAAATGCACCTGAATGCCGTCTTTTCCCTTCATAAGCTCCTGATACTGCTGCTCAAGCGCCTGTATCTCCCTATCTGTATCAGCACAATTTACAAAAAGAGTCTCCCTGTCAAGCACTCCCGTATCGGCAATCTGTGCCTTAACACTGACGAGCAGACGCTGTGCTGCTTTTTTTTCACGTATTGCACCGGGTATCAGCGCCTTCTTTATTCTGTTTTTAATTACGGTTTTTCTTTTCTCTATCATCTGATTATAATCCTATCCGTTATTCAGCCTGCACCCTGTGCGTTCTACACATTCATAAGTGTGCTCGCATATTTGAGGACATTAACCTTCTCAACAGGCTTCTTGTTACCAACAATGTTAGCCGCAAGCGCTGCCGCAATATTACCCATGAAAGTTCCGATCTCCCATGGTGCCTCAACTCCTGTGCAGAGAGCAGCAAGCGAGAAAAATGCATCTCCCGCGCCTATTGTATCCTTTGTCTTATTAGTAAGCGCAGGACATCTCATTATGTTCTCATTCTCATCAATGACCTCTGCACCCTGACCACCCATAGTATGCCAGCCGCAGCTGTGAAGATGATTAGACAGCATTGCAAGCTTCTCCTGATGGCTTGCGCTGTTATAATCGGAGAATGCGAGCTTAAGCTCCTTGTCATCAAGTGAAAATGCATCAGCACGTGTATATTTTGTTATAAGATTAGTTCCGTAATTGGAAGAATTGGTCTGACAGTTAATTACAAGCGTCTTAGCCTGCTTTTCAATTATCTCTCTTGTCTTTCTGTCAATAAGCCCGTGTCCGAAATCACACAGAACCACAAGGTCATATTCCTTGAGATTGCGCTCAAGCTTCTCTCTGAATGCAGTCTTGGCAGGCTTATCAATCGACATATCAAGCGGAATATTATTGATAACAAATACCTTGTCTACCTCATCCTTCTTGACATCCTCAGATACATAACGTTTCTTTACTATAGTCGGATATTCATCTGAATATACAAAATCAACCGCTATCTCCTCAGGGAGAACTCTCTTGAAAGTCGGCTCGAACTCCGGCTCCTTGCCTACAACTGCCATAAGCTTTACATTATTGCAGAATGATGCGATATGTCTTGCGATTGCGATTGAACCTCCGAGATACTTCTCGTCTCTGTGAAGTCTTGCAGAATATGCAACATTCTTGGACATAAGGCCCTGAACCTCGCAGAATACATACTCATCAATGATTACATCACCGACAACCAGAACCTTGAGATCCTGCATCTTCTCAGTATATGCCTTAATATCATTCATTGTGTAACGCTGCTTGAAATCCTGCATATACTCCTTTACTTCCTCTGTAAGTGCCGGAAATGCAGTATTAATAAGTTTTGTTGAGCTGAATACCTGACCTGAGGTGTAACGCACATCACCGCCGTGCTTACGGACAAGTGCAACTTCCTCTCCAATCTTGCCTGTTATATCATCCTCAGCCTTGGCATATTCCTGACCCTTTACATACAAGTCAGGCTCCACAGTCTCTATCATATCATCAGCCGTATATCCGTCTGACATCATAACATAATCTATGCATCCGATTGCCGAAAGCATTGTCTTACGCATCTCATCATCAAAATACGGACGTCCCGGGCCTTTTCTTACATACCTGGCTGCCGTATACGAAACAACAAGGACATCTCCCATAGCCTTGGCCTGCTGGAAATATATGATATGTCCCGGATGAACAAGGTCAAATACGCCATGACACAGAACAACCGTCTTTCCCTCTCTTTTAAACTTTGCACGGAGTTCCTTCATCTCCTCTTTAGATACAAACGTTCCCATATTGCCTCCTTTTAAGTGCGCTTCTTCAATCTATATAATATCTGCCACGGTTTTACCTTAAGCGTATTAAGTATCTTCCATCTCATGTACCCATCAGCCTGTCCGCACAGTTTTGCATAATGCCACCATATATCCCCCGGTATTGCAGAAGAATAATGTTTCTGATAATCAGTCTGCCATGGCCTGTATCCCGGAAAATGCAGTATTGCCGATTCTGATAATATCATGTCTGCAAGCTTATATGAATATCCGGACACCTGACAGTTGTACCTGAATGCATCAGCAAACTTTATCTTATCGTGAAACATTGCATTGAGCATATACTGGTCCGGATAATGCAGCTTATCCATATTCTCAAGCGCATATTCCACAGCCGCATCTCTTGTAATGCCATTATCGCGCAATGCTTTAAGATTAATCAGAAGCACTCCTGAATTAACATATATCTCTTCGCTGCTCCATCCAAGATTGTCGTATTCTTCCTTTATCTTGCCGTGGCTTATTGCAATATCTTCACATGCTGCATAATACATGCCGTCAAAATCCGTATTATAAAAATCCTTTATACTGCCGTTAACAATTATATCGCCATCAAGCCACAGTATTCTGTCCTCACTCTCAGGTATGAATTCCTGTGCAAATATCCGGAAAAACATCTCAACCGACCACATACCGAGAGGCAGCTTATCCAGACTGCCAAGTCTGTCTTTTCCAAAATAATATTCTCTTACCGATGCACTGCCATGGCTCTGGTTCCTGACCAATTCCTTAATTGAATCAAGTCCTTTGCGGCTTAGTCCGTCAGTGTATGGTACATGCACTGTTATATTCTCATCCGGATTATTCTTAATCAGTGATGTCAGCATAACCTGATAACATTTGACAAATGCATCATTCATCGCCACAAGAATATTCATCAGCGTCTTCCTTTCTCCTTGATGAATGCCTGCTCCCACAAAAACAGCTGCAGCTTATTCCATACATGGTAACATGCAAAGCTGAAAGATACGCTGTCATCATTAAGCACCTTTTCAAAGTCAGCCTTCACCTGTGCCGGATTATCTATAAGGTCACAATTCATAAAATCTGCCGAGTTCATGATATCAGTAAACATCTCTCTGTAGCAGGTCTTCATCCAGTTATTGATAGGTGCGTTGAATCCTACTTTTGTTCTTCTGTAAGCTATATCTTTTGGCATAAACGGTGCCATTGCATCACGGATTATCGACTTGGTGTATCCGTCATGAAGCTTTGACTTCCATCCGATAGAGAATGCATACTGTACAAGTCTGTAATCCATAAATGGCATTCTTATCTCAACACTCGCTGCCATGCTGTCCCTGTCATAATTACGGAGCAGTGTCGGAAGTACTGTCTCATGCGTAGACACAAACAGTGCCTTATTAAGATTATCAAGCTCCTTCCATGCCGGATGTCCGGTATATGAGCTGTCCACTGCAGGCTTTCCTAGAATCCTGCGTCCATAGTAGTGTATAAGATTATCCACATATATTCTGTTACGCTTTTTCTTAAACTCAGATGAATTAACATCCGCTTCCTTATCGCTTAACTGATCAACATATGCCCTTATGATATTATCAACATCGTGCATCTTAAAATGTGCATCCGGAAGCGCTCTTAAGGCGTCAAAATTATAACCGCAGTAAAGCTCATCAGCACCATGTCCGTCAAGAGAAACCAATGTGCCGTGCTTCCTCTCCTGCTCATATATCTTCATCATCGGAATCTGTGTATTCACCCACAGGTCTTCAAACAGATAAGTCTTATTGAGCAGCTCGTCATATGACACGCTCTCATCTATATTGAGAAATGTACTGTTTATTCCAAGATGGTCTGTTACCTGCCTTGCATATCTTGTCTCGTCGAACGGCGTTCCTGCAAATGTTGCAACAAATGCATGCTGCCAGTCATTGTTAACCCTGTCATTATCCGCACCGTTCATAATGTGCGCCATTGCGCATATGGTTGCACTCGAATCAAGCCCTCCTGAAAGTGCTGTTCCCAATGTAACATCACTTCTCATTCTTATTCTGCATGAATCAAGGAACAGTTCACGGAACTTTTCAACCTGCTCCTCATAAGCTGCAGGGACATCAACTATATGATCAAGAGTATTCCACCAGCGCTTCATCTCAATATTACCGGACGCATCAATCCATGCGCAGAAGCCTGCAGGAAATCTCTTAATCTCCTCAACGAGACATTCATCCTGCATCTCATAATGCGGGTTCTTAAGATATCTTTCAATAAGAGAACGATTAATATCAGTCTTATCAAGCAGTGGCATTATTGCCTTCATCTCTGATGCAAATGCTATTCTTCCACCCTGATTGGCAATATACAAAGGCTTAATTCCAAACCGGTCACGGCTTATGAACATCTTCTTCTCAAGCCTGTCCCATATTGCAAATGTCCACATTCCGTTAAACATATCGAGGCACTTCTCACCCCACTCGATAAACGCAGCAATAATGACCTCTGTGTCCGTGTCACTCTTAAATGTATAACCCTTTGACATGAGTTCCCTGCGGATTTCTATAAAATTATATACTTCTCCGTTGAATGTTATCTCATATCTTCCATCAGCATATGACATCGGCTGCCTGCCATTCTCTGACAGATCAAGAATCGAAAGTCTTCTGTGTCCAAGTGTAACACCATCTTCCTGCCATATCCCATATCCGTCAGGTCCGCGGTGTATCATCCTGTTAAGGCAGTCCAGTGCTTTTTCTTCACTTATTCTGTAATTAATCGTTCCAAATATTCCACACATTTATATGCAAGCCCTCACAAATCCTTAATCTTCAAAGTAACCTGCCTCCATAAGGCGTTCCTCAATTATGCCACAGATTATATGAATCAGCATGATATGCGCTTCCTGTATATGCGGCGTCATTGTGCATGGCACGTTAAAAGTATAATCACATACTTTTCTGAGCTTCCCTCCGGACTCTCCCGTAAGCGCTACAGTAGTTATCCCCATATTCTTCGCTCTCTCGCAGGCTTTTACACAATTAGCCGAATTGCCGCTTGTTGATATTGCAAAAATTACATCCCCTTCTCTTCCAAGCGCTGTCACCTGCTTCTCATATACAGAATCATAATCGTAATCATTACCAAGCGCCGTAAGTATCGTAGTGTTGGCATTGAGCGCAACTGCCGGAATTCCTTTACGCTCCATCATATACCTGCCGACAAGCTCACCTGCCATGTGCTGCGCATCGGATGCACTTCCTCCGTTGCCGCACATAAGAAGCTTATTGCCCGAAAGATATGCGTCAACACACACATCCGCCACCTTTTCGATTTTCTCTATAAACTCCTCATCCTGAAGAATCTTTTTCTTTGTATCAATGCTGTCACTGATATTCTGAATAATCATCTCTTTCTTGTTCATATTTATCTCCATTTCTGCCTGTTATTTTACCTCGTAAAGATGCAGGCAATACAGCACTTCCTTGATAAATGCCTTAAGTGCATTCTCCGAATACCTGTCACGGAACTGCTTTGCAATCTTCCTGTCCACAAAGGGTTCCGTAAATGTATAATTCTTCTTTCCCTGTATTGTAGTGTTGTAGTTAGTGCTTACGCTTCCAAAATGTGTTCCTGATCCGTCAAACCCTTCATTATCGACATAAGAAGCCGATGGATATATCGTAACCATATCATGAATGCTCTCATTATATCCCCAGCGTATCGCCCACGAATCTATGAGGTCCAACATCTGTCTGTCAAGCTGGAATGACAGGTCACGACCTCCCCGGTTGAAGCGTCTTCTCTTAAAATAATTCCTGTCAAATGACTTAAAGCTTCTTACATTCCAGTCATTCATAACCCATCTGTCTTTCCACGTTGCCCAGCCCCAGCTGCAGCATCTGTAGAAAGCGTACACATCTTTATCATAGCCTTTAAGCGCCGGAAGCGGAAGTGTATATCCGCTTATTGACCATACTTTATCATTATCTTTGTAGTATTCCAGCGCATCATTCATATAATTAAGGAAATACGGTGATGTAACAATATCATCCTCAACAACTATAGCCGTTCCATGTCTGTCTATAACGTCCGACACGCCACCTATAACAGCATCAGCGAGACCTTTGTGGATCTGTGCAGTTTCAGTTGTGATGTCTGCAAATACTTTTCCGCAACCGGATGCAGTGAATTCCTCAACGTACTTCTTCACTGCCTCATTAGCCTTAACCTGCTCACTATCCTTTGGCAGGCCCTCCTTTGGTGCATCAATATATATATACAGGGAAGTCTCATCTGCTCCCTCATTAGCTGCAAGTGCTTCAAGCGTTCTCTTAAGATGCTCTTTTCTGTTATATGCAAATACTACTACCGGTGCTCTCATATGCTCCTCCGTATATAAGTTACATTACAAGTTACATTACGTCAGCTGCTGCATTATTGTCCTTGCAGTGACATTCCACAAAAAGTTATTCTCAACGCGCTCATGCGCCGCCTCACTGTCAAATTCTTTCCCCGGCTTATAAACAGCCTGCGCAACATCCTCTTCGCTCTCGCATAATGTTCCCTGTGCTTTGTTCTGGATTATATAGTCAGGTCCCGGTGCGCTGACCGCAACAACATGTTTGCCATAATACATTGCTTCAAGTATAGACATTCCAAATATCTCATGGTCATTAAGATTAACAACCACATCCGCAATGCTGTAATATTTCCACATCTGGCTGTTCTCTACCCTCTCAACAAGTGTAACACTGTCAAACAGCCCCTTACGTCCAATCTCAGCCTTGACACTTCCCTCAAGATGTCCCTTGCCTATCATTATCATCTGGCTTGAGTGAATCATCTTCTTAATGTCAGCAAATACATCAACCATCTCTACCGGGTGTTTCTCTTCCTGAAGCCTGCCCACAAAGAGTACAACATGCCCCGACAGGTCTCTTCCGTGAAGCCTGCCAAGTGTTGTCTTAAGTTCCTGCACATCTGACGACTTATAATCTTTGTTAAGGAGTGTCTCATCAAGACATACCGGAGCAAGGATTACAGAATTAACTCCCTGTTCCTTCATCTCTTTCATTACCTCCGGCGTCTTGGCAAGCACCGTCATCATCTTATAGTGCTTCATATTGTCTGAAAGCATGTTCATTAACATGCCTTTGAGCTTATTATCATTATTACTTCCAAGCACTCCTACATATGGAATGCACTTGATTCCATTTTTCTTACAGTAATTAAGGATTCTCTCAAAATTCATCTGGTTATCCGAAAAGCATACTACCCCTTCCGTACCCTGCGGTATAAAATCCTTCTTATACATAGAATGTATTCCTGTTGCCTTAGTCGGTATCTGATGAAATCTCAGATTATCTCCAAGGTCTTCTGTATCTTCCCCCGAACCGAGCGGAACAAAGTTAAACACATCGACATCGTTGCCAATCGCTGCAAGTGCTCTCCCCAGGCCGATATCCTGTGCATTGTAGAATTGCCCCTGATGCGGCTGCATCATTCCCAATGTTATTACCGAAATCTTCATTGCCTATGCTTACCTCTCTCCACAATCTGCGCAAGCTGTGCATCGTTATCAAATGCGAATACACAATATTCGTTGTTAGATGCTACCATATACCTGCGGTCAAGATATGATAATGTATCTCTGTTCTCCCATGAAAATGCATTATCAACCACTATGAATACCTTACTGTCCCCATTCCATTCAGTATAACTCTTATCCATCAGCCATTCAAGTGCCGCAAATGACTCATCAAATGTCCTGATATTGCACATTTTGAGCTGTCCCTGTGAGTACTCCGTGAATACGTTGGCATCCCAGAAGTCAGCATACCCTCTTTCGTAACCATTATTTACAAGGAATTTTACAATTCCTTCTTTCCCCGGATTAATATCTGTGTTCTTCCATTCATAATACTCCATACCGGAATTAATGACAACCATTGCAGCAAGAAGTCCTGCAACAACCCGTCCGCATGCCGTCATGATTCCCTTATAATTTATATATATGACAAACACGGGAATCAGCCACATCATAAAAGGAATAAGATAGTTACCGTTTTCCTCCCACATATCGGCAAAATAGAATGTAAACATATTCACACAAAAGTCTGCCGCGAAGAAAAGCACTATAAATCTGTCATATACAGACGTAAGTTCCGCCTTTTTTATGAGCGTCCACATAACATATACGGCAATGACAATTCCTGCAACCGCAAGCATATTTGCAACAAGTCCCGGTCCCATGACACGGCGCCCTGCCTTATAACCAAAGAACTGCAGCAGTCCATTGAGTATTGCATCACTTCTGCCAAAGATATCTGCATCCGAGAACTCTGTTCCATTGAAGCTCTTGAATGTAAATATATCCGAAAGCACTGCCGTATTAATAATAAAACCTATTCCCGATGCTGCTGCAAGTATAAAGGAATACACAAACGCCCTTGTCTTAACCGCTGCCGGGATGTTCCTCCATATATCCTGTATACACGCTGGCATCCTGTAATTCAGAAGAAATGCAGCAATAACAAGCGGACAGTACAGAACCACAAGCATCCTTATGCCGCCAAGTCCTGCCGCAGCTGCAAGAGCCACAGCGAGAACTGCCTTTATCTGCCAGCCCTTGTGCCGCTTTATTATTCCGGCAAAAAGCCCTGCCGTAACAAAGGAAATTGTCACATGCGGAATATAGTAAAGCCCGAATAACGCAAACTGCTGATAACACTGGCAGAACGGAAGCACAAGCACACAGGCTGCCGCTTTGCCGCACCTTCCAAGCCCTGTCTCACGAACCATATACAGGTACGCACAGACCATTATTGCCATGAGTATTCCGCTGCCAAGCGTTCTCACCAGAAGCCAGTTATCCGTAAGTCTGAACAGCAGTGATAATACAATCTGTGTATTCAGCACTCTCAGTTCTGTAGAATAGAACCAGTTTCTGCTGAAGAAAGTTCCTTCGTCAGCCAGAAGCCTTGACAGAACCATCTCAGAAGAATTGTCCGCATCAACATTATTCATGCCATACTTATATGTAAAGTACATGGACAGCGCAATCTCAGCTGCCAGTATCAGCATCAGTATTAAGTTAAAACGGAGTTCTTTTTTCTTCATATTGCCTCATTTCCTGTATCGGTCAGTTCAGTCTGTATATACAGCAGACTTCATGTCCATATGATTTTAATTCCACTTCTTTTACATAACCGCTTCCATCAAAACGCTCATCCGGCTCCAGCACAAAACCGTAACTGTTGACAAACAGATAATCCGCCTCAGCCTGTCCGCATATTTCAAATCTGCCCGCAACATCCTCAGGCAGTACACGCATTGCTTTGTTAACTGCATTGGCACTCATCCGCCCTCCGGACGCCAGTTTTATCTTTCCCGCATCACTGCCGTCATTGCCATGAAGCCTGTACAGATCAAGTAATGCCTGCTTAGTAGAAACCATCCAGTAATCCATCTCATAACGGTTCTGTGCATCTTTTCCTGCAAGCACATTAAAATAAGCATACTGATATGGATTATTAATCAAAATACCTGCCTGGCTTATTAACGTAATTGCACATCCGGTAACAACCAGAAGCTTCTTAAGCTGTGGTGCCGTATTTTTACAAAGGCAGTTACAGCCATATGCTGCGGTAATCACCATAGGACCATATATAAAATAAAAATGTCTCCAGCCGTTATATACCCTCGTTCTGCATACCACCGCAAATACCAGAGGGAACATCCACAATAAAATATTAACTGCGGATAAGATTGTATTCCGTGTCATTTTATGATTCTGTACGCCATCTGACCTGCACTCTTTTAATGCATTGGCGGCAGTCATTACAACGCCATATATTATGAGTACAAGTATGTATAATGGTGTCGTTATAAGAATCATCTTAGGAAGATAATATGCCGGCGGCGGATTGACTGAATATCTGTATAATACGCCTTCAAATAAAAGATTATTGTCCCATCTGTCAAAATCATTGGCATACTTAACCAGATACATGATAAATCCAAACGGGTCCCGCCACATCGCCGGTGTAACCAGTACATAGGATATCACATACACAACTATTGCCACAAGTCCTATACTGACATTCCTTTTCGTAAGTTCTTTTTTCCTGATAAGTGTAATAAGATAGCCAATTCCTATAATTCCGTAAAACCACGCTCCGGCTATCTTGGTATTGGTTGCAACCGCTGCTGCCATCGCAAACAGAATCGCATATCTGTATCTGCGTTCCAGAGCCATCTTAAGTCCGAAATATATCGTTATCAGCACAAACGCCATGACAACGATATCCTTGTTATTATAATGACCTTCCCCAAACATCCTCGGCGACAGATAGAGCATTAATGATGCAAACAGCGACTGCCACACAGAATTGGTAAGCAGCTTAACTATCCCATATAAAGCCAGTACTCCGAGCATGAATATACAGAATGTGTACATATGGAATGCCAATGTCTGATACGGCTCTCTTTGAGCTAATTTTCTTACGAAAACATATCCATAATACGCAGCTATACCGTGATCCTTCTCATCACTCTCCGAGATCCGCTCAACTCCTCTGGCTGCATTGGCTATCTTATCTCCAAGCTTACCGGGAATGTAGCACGAATACTCTTTGATATTGGAGTTAAGGATACTCAGCTCTATAGCCTCGTCAAGATGTACCCCATATCCATCCGTCACCGCAAGCCCGGCAGCTGCCATAACAATAAGCACAATTACTGCTATGAGTTTTTCTTTTTTAATTATTGCATTTATCACATTACTGATTGTATTTTTCATGGCAGACCTCATTATTGTGCGAACTTAATTGTCACCAGTCCGTTTATTGTCTTAATCGAACCGCCGTCAGGATAACAAGGCATGTTTTTAAATTCTTCCGTTGCCTTAACCGCATCCTCTTTTGACTTGTTGTTGCTTGCAATCAGCCTTATATGATGATTGAAATCCATGTATCTTATCAGATGGTTGCTTGAATACCAGTCAAGATACACATCGGTTCCCATCCATACATATGGATTAAGATCCTGTGTAAATGTTGCCGTTGTCACATAATTCTCATCAAAAAATGTAGAAAAATTAGCAAAATATACCGGCTTGCTTACGGCAAAATCCTCATTTACATTGAGGTCTGCAAGTATCTGTGTACAAAGGGAATCTATCGCCTGCGTATTATAATACATCCTCTGATATAACTGATTGGAGGTAAGCACGCCGTAATATATAACTCCCACGCATCCAAGTGCCGCAGCCCATGAGAGGATGTAGCCTATATCCAGCTTCTTAAGCTTTATCCGTATATCCGTCGCACACACAAGTCCGATTACAAGAAAATACGGAACGATAAGCGCATACTTCATAAGCATGTGGACGGATGACTTACCATTCATCATAATATAGATAAAGTTAAGGAAAAACGGTGATGCCGTAAGCATAACCGCAAGTGCCGCCGTCTGGGCATATCTGCGCTTTTTAATAAGCTTTACAAGCTGTACGGCTGTCATAATCACAATGACCGCAAGCACAACTCTGTTAATCCATATAAAGCCTCTTGAAGATATTGCCTGTGTTGAAAAATAAAAATCCTTCTGGTTATTCCACGTTGTCTTAAAGCTTCTGAGAATCTCCCACGGCTCAAGGCTGAACATCTTATCCGTCCCTGCGTACTGCCTGAGTTCCTCACCCGTAATTGCAAGTGATATCTTTGTACATATAAAGTACAGAACAAATCCAAGTCCTGCTGCAAAGACATATTTTATATATCTGCGGAACCATTTCTTAATATCATAATCATTGCGGAACAGGTCGAGAAATGCCATCGTGAATGCCAGTCCTATGGTAAGTGCAAGAAATGACTGGTATGTGCCGAGTGACATCATAATGCACACACCCGCAGGTATTATTCCTGCCCATCTGCCGAACCGTTCAACAAAAAATACACCAAGCACCGCCGTAAGTATAGCAAAATAGTATACCGGCGAGATGCTGAGGTATGAATAGTAACATGCATTTATCGGAAATGAAGCCATAATCGCACTGAGAAGAATTACGAAGAATCTGTCCTTAATCTTAAGCATGTATACTATGAGTCCTGCCGAGACTGCAAGTCCCGCCATTCCGATAATTCCGAACAGCATCGGCATGTCATAATAAGATGTAATCCTTCTTATAAGCAGCCACATGTAACGTCCCGACACAATATCGAGCTGCTTGTTATATATGAACTCTGCCATTATGTCGTCATGATTGACAGCTTTGTTGGTAAATATAAACAGGTTAAAAAGTATACCCATTATAAATGTTGCAGCAATCGCAAGCTTCACATAAGCCGGTATCTTTTTATATACTTTATCAACTGATGCCTGTACGCTTTTTTCTTCCATCACTGCCTCTTTTCCGCACCATATCCGGCGCATATATCATCATAAATCTCTTTTAATCTGCCATAATTACTCTGTGGAGTAAGATTATCCTCATAATAACGACGTGCATTGGCTGCAAGCCCGTCACGGTTCATTGTCTCAAAGCGCTTAACCGCCCCGATTAATGCATCCGGGGAATCATATTGGAAATGTATTCCTGTAACTCCCTCTTTTACAATGTCTCCAATATTGCCTATATCCCCCGCAATCGCAGGAACCGAAAGAGAATAACTCTCCGCTATGCTCATTCCAAATGTCTCATAGCACTGTGATGACGAGATAACCGCCTGCGCACCGCCAAGGAACTTAACGTAATCCTCACCCGTTACTCTGCCCGCCATGACTATATTTTTATAGCCGTTGTCTGCAATGCGCTTTTTCAGTGTCTCCTCAAGCGGGCCGTTTCCCATGATGACAAGCTTTCTGTCCGGAAGCTTTGCAAATGCATCAACAAGCAGCTCTGTACCCTTAAGCTTCTCAAGTCTTCCGACATATACGTAATACCGGCCTGATATGCTGCCATGCGTATCAGACAATTTCCCCATCGTCTCAGCCAGATCATATGTAAAGTTAGGCTTCACATATACCCTGGCAGGATTTATTATCTTCTTCCTTCCGTTGTTAAGCATCAGAAGCTTATATCTGTTGAACTCAGTCAGGCAGATAAAATTGATTTTCTTATATGTTCCCAGCATTCTGTGAATCTTAAGAACAGCCGCACTGACTATTGTCTGTGCTTTGCTGTGCCTGTAGCACGAATTGCGCACAGCGCAGGAAAGTCCTTTGCTCACACACTGTTCGCATATATGTCCGTTACCCTCATCCTCCATGAAGAATGAGCCTCCGGGACAAAGCAGCCGGAAATTATGCATAGTCTGGACAACCGGAACATTGCATCTGAACGCTGCATAATATACTGAAGGGCTTACAAGCGTCAGCGTGTTATGCACATGCACAACGTCAACATAATTATCCTCTATAAGTTTCTTAACTTCACGGTATGAGCGCAGTGAAAATACACTTGTAAACGGAAGCAGAAGCTTTTTAATACCTGTATAATTATCAAGCTCCTTATTGCTTCTCTTATATACAATTACCCTGTGGCCATGTTCCGCAAGAAGCTTCTCTTCATTGGCAGCTACCGTGTCTTCCCCACCGGCAATCCTGTATTCATTATGGATGATAAGCACTGTCTGCGGAACCTTTGTCTGTGGAACCTTTGTCTTTTCTGTACCGTTTCCCGGCCTCTCTATGCTGAATGAAGCTTTGTATATAACAACGGCAGTCAGCATGATAAACGGATTGACTACCGGATTAAGCGGGAATTCTTCCATCATCGCATACACTGAAAATGACGCTATAAACACAAGCTCCTTATAACAGTGCTTTTTAAACAGACTGTAATTGGATATGCATATAAGCACCAGCACTATAAGCGCAACTATAAGTCCATCGTGAAAATACACACTCATATATGAATTATCAATAAAGCCGAAGCCCCTGTGTGCATCCATTACGGCACTTGTCCTAGGAATCAGTGACACAGACAGCGCTTCATGATATTTGTGTGTAATGTTAAGTCTTCCGCTGAATATCCTGTTAATATATTCCGACCAGTAACCGCCGTCGGGATTAAACATTGAAGTCGCAGCGTAACTGAATACGGCACATATCAATGTGGATGCCGCCATCAGCCAAAAGAACACATATCTTCCCTTTCGTGCGAGAAGAAACTTCTCGCAGAATATGAAGAACCAGACTGCAAAGAACAGAAGTGTTCCTGTCCTGCTGTTTGTAAATGTATACATCAGCATTGCAATAACTGATGTACCGATAAAATATTTCCAATTAATCCTGTCATATCTGATATAGAGGAAAAGTGCCATAAGTACAAATATATTTATATATGCATTATTGGCAGTTGAGTAACCGAAGTTATATACGGTTATATCCTGAAAGCTTGTTGTAGTCTGCGCTGTCTCACCCTGATCAAATATTCCCAGAAATGACGCAACGACCATGAACGAAGTTATTGCAAGCCTCACATAGAACGCCGTGCATGCAAGCTCCCTGAAATCACAGTCTTTAAGCCCCGCAACTGTCATTGCGAGCAGAAGCAGTGTCATATCATGCGATATTACAAAGCAGACAATGCCAATGCATCCCAGCAGTACATCCAGCGCAATCTGGCGCACTGTATACTGAGTTACGCAGTATTTGAATAAAAGCATTATGCAGGCAATCCCAAACATCACGTAATACAGCGAATTGGAGCTGTCCATTCCAAGTGCCTTGGATGCCGTCATAACTCCATAATACATAGTCATGCTTATAACTCCGTACTGACCTGCCGTTATTCTGTTTTTACCGTCATGCAATATATTCTCTGTCACTGTCTGCTGTTCTCTTTCTTAACAAGTCTGATAAATCTGTAATTCGTATCCATATATCTTCTGGCAAGTCTCTTAGGATCCTGCATAAGTCTGTACAGCCACTCAAGTGAACATTTCTGCATCCACTTCGGTGCTCTCTTTATATTATCCGCATAGTAGTCAAAGCCTGCCCCTACGCCTATCATAACCGCATTTACCCTGTCTCTGTGATAGTACATCCAGCGTTCCTGCTTAGGAGCGCCAAGACCCACCCATACTACATCCGGGCCGGCATCATTAATCATCTTAACAAATTCTGCATCATCTTCGTCACTTACCGCACCAAACGGAGGTGAGAACATGCCTGCAATAATAATGTCCGGATACTTTTCTTTCAGCTTTTTCTCAAGCGTATCAAGAGTCTCCTGTGTACTTCCGTAAAAGTAATGTCTGAGCTTATTCTTGCCCGCATCTGCAAAAAGCTCTCCCATAAGGTCCGGACCGGTAACCCTTACCGCATCCTCAAAGCCTCTATGTTTTGCAACTATTGACAACGGCTTGCCGTCAGGCAGTCTCAACGCCGCCGAGTTCTGAACATTGCAGTAGCTTTCATCATCATGTGACATCACTGTTGTGTGCACATTGGACACACATATATATCTGCCCCTCAGCGCATCTATGTTATTGCATATATAATCTTTAACCTGCTGCATGCTCATAATATTTATATTAACACCAAGGATGTTACATACTCTGTTATTTTTCACACTAGTCCTCCATTCCTGCGCTGCCTTTTGCGCATATCAAGTTTGTGCGAAAGCACAAATCTTGCGTGTGAAAAATCTTATTTTTCACACTAGTCCTCCTGCCTCATGTATATATCATATCCGTCAACATTTTTAACGAATTCATATCCATGCATATTTATATCCTGATACCCCTTATGATTCACACTTGAGAAAACGATATAGTCAACATTCTTTGCCTTGGCATATACCGCCAGCTTCCCGACATCCGGTGTCTGCCGTATCATCTCATTATGCACCACAGCCTTCATTTCTTCAAGTTCATTAAAAATATATGCATATGCATCACGTCCGTACAGAAGCCGTATCTTAGTTGTATACTGTCTCATTGAACACAGCATCTCATCAGGAACAACAACCGTCGGATATACGCCGGTGTCTGCCGCAAGACTGTCAGATATTATTGCGTCAGCAATATCTATTGTTACCTGTGGAAGCTGATATTCATTCTGTGCCGGCACATAGTTATCTTTTGAAAACATCGGTCTGCCTGACATTGCAATTACGCAGACTGTCAGAGCAAGCGTAACGGCCTTCAGAATATAATTATTAAATCTCATTACAAGCCATGTACCGCCAATGGCAATTATAACAGAAACGGGAACCAGCCAGAGTATCCTCCAGTACATTCCGTTAAGGAACCGTATACCTATCGTTCCATAGACCAAAGGGCAGAAAAATACTATAAGTATCATGGCGGCAGGATACAGGAACTTATGACGGAAATGAGTGTTTTTAACACTTCCTGCCACAAGTATTATTGCTGCAATAAGCCAGTGAAACCATCCCGTACCGACAAATTTTATAAACATATCACAGATTTCAGTAAACCATCCAACCATAAAATCCGTACTCCTATGATAATATATCCTAAGATAATCTGAACACCTGATACCAGAATACATTGCATAATGCGTATACAACACATGGCGAGCATGTCAGCCATATATACAGCGTATTCTTAATATTCCTGTATTTTGCCAGCACAACAAGTCCATAGAACCCGACAGCAAGTGCGGCTATAACAATTCCGCCGCCTGACAGAAGTGATGACGCCATACATGAGACAAACAGCAGTACCTTTTCAGGAACCAGTGTGCAATCCTCATAAAGCCTGTAGAGCAGGTCGAGGATTACAGGCACCATCAGGCCTGCAAACACAGCCTTTCCCTGCCATATTCTTAACAGCAGCAATGACGGCACCGTATGCGTTGAAGTGTACCCAAATATATTAACAGCCGATACTATAATTGCAAATATCAGTGTCTTCTCCCAGTCATCCCTGAACAGGTTAAGTCCAAGAAGCAGGTATGCAAGACAGCACAATGGTACAAGGTACATCGGCATCAGCCTGTGTGAAAGTATTGCAGGATGGACACCGCTTATTCTGCTGCATGCTGCAACATACATTGTCCAGGGAGACGTGTAATCTTTCTTAACCTCTCCGGTATTCCAGTACATCGGGTATCCGTCAATCGGATTATGCGTAAGCATTCTGTCCTCATCCACTGCCAGAAGCTCAAGCGCAACAAACCGCGCATCGTCATCATCCGTATGCTGGTACTTTGATGCAATTCTTGCCTGATAGCCTGTAAGTATGACAAATACCGCCGCCAGCAGCGCAATCCAGCATACACAGCTTCTGCGTCCCGGCACCGTCTCCGGCTTATTAAGCTCCCGCATCCTGTCATTGTCCGTACCGGCATTATCCACTGCGGGGCCTCCATGCTTCTTTGTACGCAAAACAGCTGCGATATATCCCACAATTCCGGCAGCTGCGAGAACAGCCAGCAGTGCGCACCATACATTTACAAGCATCGTAAATGTAGTCCTTACGGCAATCATAGGAACGGCAATAAGCTGCATAACAGCAAACATGGTTATAGTACCGTATATCCATGTCTGTATTAGCAGCTTACATATATCCGCAAAATGCAGTTTTATTCTTTTTACAAGAAACGGGCTGTATATGCCTCCAGCAATTACGGGAAGCACTACAAATAAAATCCCGGTTAATATCTTACCTGTGAGGCTCATATACAATCACTCCGCTGCCTTCAATATCATAAAGTGCCATTGTTCTGACTACATTTTCTATATCCTGCTCACGCAGTCTGCCTGCGCCTGCAACAAGTATGCTGGCATCAGCCTTCATTGCTGCTCTGTACGCACCTGCATTAACGTCTGCAGCATTGGTATCCGTCAGCGTTACGTCTGCCTTGTATCCGGCATTCTTAAAGCTTTCCTTCAGCTTATCCGATATATATTCCCCACCATCACCTATGTGTATGAGATTGATATTTATTCCGTTCAATCCGTATCTGTGCTCCAGATACAGTTCCGCCTGCTCAAGCTGTGAACAGTCATCCTCCTTAACATCCGCAAGAAGCTTAAGCCCTGCACAGAATGCTATCTCCGCCGCAGTCCTTAACTTACCGCCAAGAAGATATATAAGCGTTATGATTACAACAGGTATGATAAGTCCTATTACTCCACCGATAAATGCATTCTTAATTACCGCCTTATTGGCTGCCTGCTTCTGCTCATCGCTTGCAGTATATGTCACTGATGAACGGTCGCTTCTTCCAAGTTCATACACAACATTCTCTCCGAGTATTCTGTCACAGGTATTCTTAACCGCCTGTACATAATACCCCATAAAACTCTCAGCATCGGAATCTTCAACTATTGAATATTCGTCGCTGCCAAACGGATACTGCATTCTTGCCGTAACACTGTCCTTAGTTCCGTCATTATCACATATGACAAGCTCTACAAATGTATCATATGTCAGAGGATATCCTGACAGCTTAACAAGTTCAGAATATGTCTCGCGGCTTGTCATAACGGCAATAAGCGTCTGTGTACGCATAAGAAGTGACTCGCCCTTAACATTGCCCGAATAGTAATCCACCGAGTACTGCTTTACAGTGCCCTTCAACTCTATCTTGGCAAATCTCTTCTGATACTCATTGTATTTTTTATAACCAAGACCGCCTGCAAATACTGCAACGCATATAACTATCAGCCACCAGAATCTCATATTGCGCTTAAATATATCTTTAAGCATATATTTTCTAACATATTCCTGCTCTGACATAAAGCTCCTTTCACAATTACTCGCCCTTAAATACTACGGCGACTGTTTTAAATAAAATCTTGATATCCAGAGCTATGCTCCAGTTGTCTATATATTTGAGATCAAGTTTTACTACGTCTTCAAAGTTGGTTATGCGGTTTCTTCCGCTGACCTGCCATAATCCGGTGATTCCCGGCTTAACGCTTAATCTTCTCTTATGATAAGTCTCATACTGCTTGAACTCGTCCACTGTAGGCGGTCTTGTTCCGACGAGGCTCATATCACCCTTAAGTACATTAAAAAACTGTGGAAGTTCGTCTATGCTTGTCTTACGGATGAACCGGCCAACCTTTGTTATTCTCGGATCATTGTCCATCTTGAACATAAGCCCGTCCATCTTATTTTTATCCATGAGCTCTTTCTTGCGCTCTTCTGCATCAACATACATCGAACGGAACTTATATATATAAAAATATCTTCCGTTCTTGCCGACTCTCTTCTGCTTGAAAAACAGAGGCCCCGGAGATTCAAGCTTAAGTATTGGTGCGAGGAATATCATGATAACTCCTGTTATTGCAAGTCCTACTATCGAACCCACAATGTCCATCAGGCGCTTTATAAAAAGCTGTCTGTAATCATACACATTATTGGCAAATGTTATGACAGGAATACTTCCAAGCTGGTTAACTGACTTAGAGAAGTTCGAGAACTGCTCAAGCACCTCTATATTAAGATGCACTGTCGCGCCCATGCCCTCGAACTTGGTTACTATATCCGTAAGTGACTTGCCTGAATCATACGGAACATCTATAAAAACCTCATCTACAATCTGCTCCTTGGCATATGTTACCATGCTGTCAAATGTAGCTGTGACTTCAACTCCGTCTATCTTCTGTCCAACCATGTCCCGGTCTATTATGGCAATGCTGCATATCCTGTTGCCCCACACTGAATTGCTGTCCATCTCTTTGATGACCTTTGAGGCCCTGTCCAATGTCGTGACAACAAAAAGCTGTGTATTGGCACGGCTGTTCTTATAATACTTAAGAAGATATGTCTTAAACAGTCTGTGCACGCCATATGTAACTACTACATTAAGACATATCATCACCATATACACGCCACGTGACAGGTCTGAATTCTCATGCTTCAGGAATATTACAACTGCCATAACTGCCGCAATGATAATATTGGACTTAATCACCTGGATAATCTCAATCAGCTTTCCCCTTTTGATGAATTCCTGATTAAAATTAAACAGGAGTACCGTGACGGCATATGCAATTATCATGGCACTTATATCCCCATAAAGGTCCCTTCTGAGTGCCTCATACGCCGCGCCTTTGATAATCCCGAGCCACAGATATCCCGCCATCACATAACTGAGAAGCAGGCATATAAGATCTATTGCCATTATACAAATATTCTGTATCTTTTCTCTGGACTGATTCATTGTTCCCTTCCACTCTTATATCTTAATTGTCTTAACAGATTACTTCTCATTAAGGAACTGCTCTATTATATAACGCGGACGTTCCTTTGTCTCCATGTATATCTTACCTATATATTCACCGATAACTCCGAGTGACAGCAGGATAAGTCCGCCTATCGCCCAGATTGACGCAATAATTGTTGTCCATCCCGTTATCGTTGCTCCCATAAAATGTCTTACAAGGCTGTAGATAAGAATCACAAAGCTCATAAGAAATACAAATATGCCGAGGTTAGTTATCATCTTAATCGGTTTGTTGCTTAATGATGTAATTCCCTCCATTGCAAATGCGAGCATCTTCTTGAGAGGATACTTACTCTCCCCCGCGAATCTTTCGCTTCTCTCATAGTAAACAACATCTGTAGGATAGCCTATCATTGGGACAATACCTCTTAAGAACAGGTTGACTTCCTTAAACTGTGCGAGCCCTTCAAGCGCCCTCTTACTCATAAGACGGTAGTCTGCATGATTATATACCGTATTGGCCCCCATCCAGTTCATAACTTTGTAGAAGCCTTCTGCAGTTATTCTCTTAAACGGTGTGTCTGTTGCACGCTTACTTCTTACACCATATACAATATCACATCCGTTGTGGAACTTCTGAAGCATCTCATCCATTGCATTAATGTCATCCTGAAGATCTGCATCCATTGATATAGCCACATCAGCACAGTCCTTTACAGTCATAAGACCTGCAAGCAGTGCATTCTGATGCCCTCTGTTACGGCTGAGATTAATTCCGCCAAAAAGCGCATTCTCCTGATGAAGCTTCTGTATGATACTCCACGTTGAATCCTTTGAACCATCATTTACAAATATAACACGGCTTCGGTCTGATATAACATTACCGGCTATAAGTGATGTCATCTTCTCTTTAAGACGTTTAGATGTCTCCGGAAGTACCTCCTCCTCGTTATAACATGGTACTACTACATAAAGTATACTGCTCATTGTCTTCTCCATTCCTGCGCTGCTGCGCATATCTATTCCACTACAAATCTTCATTTTTCAGTTCCATTGAACTGAGTATTGTGAAGTTGGTATCTCTTTTTGTAAGATTTCTGTTATAGTATCTGTCCGTCTGTCTGAGTACTGAGCTCCATTTTTTATTAAACTTCTCATCTTCTTCATCTATATGCCACTCAGGCTCTACCGAAGCATTGATTACAGCCTCTGCATATGGCACATATACAATCTTATGCATGTCACGCCACATCTGAGGTGTCTTCGCATCTTCCCCCTCATCAGCCCGGGAATCCCTGCTGCCTTCATCGTTAAGCTGCGCAACCTTAAGACACAGGTCTGCCGCTGCATATTCTGCCGGCATGCTCTCGTCAAGCTGTCCTGCCGCCATATAGTCAGCTCTCCTGATAAGCGTACATGTAATATCAACACCGCTTACATCCTGAGGTGCATTAATGCGCATGAAATAACCATTGTTGCCCTTATCGAGCTGATGGAACGCATATCCGAACGACTTGTCAATTCCCATAACAAGAAATGCGTGATATATCTTATCTTCAAGATTGCTTGTACGTGCCGCTGCCATTGCAACATCTTTTCTCTGTACATATCCCATAAGCTGTTCAACAAGGTCTTCGCTCAGTGATGTAATTCTTGAATCAAGAAGCAGAACATAATCCGCTGCCGCTGATGCCACAGCCCTGTTAACTGACGCCGCATCGCCGCCACACATCATCACACTGAGATTGCTATATGTAAGTTTCTTTGTACACTGAATGCACTGTTCAGCCTTAGCCGCATCACCATGAATTATTATATCAACTGACGGCTTACGGTCAAGTACCGGAACATCCCTGTAATAACCGTATGACGTACCGAGTTCTCCTGTCATCGGAATTCCTGCTCTCTGACAATGCTCATTAATTGATTTCACGCCTGCATGATATGCATACATCTTACTCTCCGGAACGGCCGCCGTTGAATTAACATGGCATCTCCAATGATATATTACTCTTGGCACATGCGCAACATGGCGTGATTTCTCTGTGCATCTGAATATAAAGTCAAAATCCTGTGCTCCGTCAAAAGGTTTCCTGAATCCTCCGACCTCTCTGGCTATTGATGTTCTTGTCATGAACATATGACATATGTAATTACAGCTTCTGAGATAATCAATATTAAAATCCGGCTTAAAATGTGGCTCAAAGAGCTTCCGGCCATCCATATCCATCTTATCCTCATCTGAGTAGACACTGTCAGCCATTGCATCTTCATTAACCGCCTTAACAAGATGATACAGCGCATCCGGAGTTATTACGTCATCATGATCCATAAGTGCAATGAATTCACCTGTTGCCATCTCAAGTGCCCTGTTTGTATTCTCTGATATTCCGTCATTAGAATCAAGCATTTTGTATACAATTCTTGAATCCTTTGCCATGCACTGTACTGCATACTCACCAGCCTCACTTACACTGCCCGTACCGTCTGCGAGGCATAATTCCCAGTTAGAATACGTCTGTGCCTGAACGCAGTCAATAAGTTCCTTGAAGAACTGCAGCGGTGTATTGTACATTGGAATCAGAATACTTACCTTCGGTTCATGTATAAACTTTTCTTCGCGCTGCCTGTTAAGTTCCTCCGGTGTAGGATTCGTATACGCAAGAAGCTTCTCATATGATCTTTTTTCTGTAAAGAAATATATTGTGCGCTTTACCGCCTTTTTGAATCCGTTTTTACGAAAATACGCCATTCCTTTACGAAAAACATGTCTGCTCATCTCAATCTCCATTCCGCAGAAGCAGGAATATGACACATAGTCCTGCATAATGCATTTATACAAATAATCTCTTCCAGGTATATGCCCTGACTGCCGCCACAAACGCCGGACTGTCACCGCTTCCCTGATTGCTTACATACATCTGTATGTCAAGCTCATCCGTCCTGTCTTTCATTGTAAATGTAATCTCAGGCTGTGTTCCTGTAAAAGCATACAGACGGTTATTTATCTTCATTCCGTTTGTACTTATCCTGCATGGTACCGATGTACCCTTTATATATACAAAGCAGCAGCAATGCGCCGGGTGTACCGTGACAGCCTTTCTGCCTTCTGTCTTTATATTAAGTTCCTTAAGCTCGCCGGTAATTCTGATATCACACGGGTCTGCTCCTGCATCAATACTGTCCTGCTTAATCCTGTGAATCTTCTCTTCGGCAAGGCCTCCCGCATTGAACACTATTCCGTGTTCTCTTGAATATATATCATTAAGTCCGATATGACCGCTCTTAACATGCTCCTGGAACTTTCTCTCAAATTCATTATCTCTTTCATAGCAGTGCGACGCAAGCTGAGGCTTTGTTACTCCTGCCGCCTCATACAGTTCATCTGTGCCGTCTTGTATTCCCTGATTATCCGCAATAAAATAATACACTGCGCGCTGTATAATATAATCAGCTATATCCCGTACATCGGCATTGTCAATCTGCCATGTCCATTCATAGTCAGTGATTATCCACTCGTCAAGATTGTCATTTACAAATATATTCTTGAATATCATGTCGATATCCCATACATTGTATGATGAATTATATCTTACTATATCTGCAAATGTCCTGACAGTAGCCATTGCCGCCTGAATATTACCTTTTGCCAGGAAATCAGCAAGTTTTGATTCAAGCGTGCCATATTCAAGGAATTCAATCACTGCATTGCTGCCTTCCATATGGCATGAATTGGCACTGACCTTTACACCTTTTTCAGCAAAATAATTTTTATATCTTTCATCCAGCTTACTGCCGTTTCCGGCAAGTGCTGCTATATGCTCTGCGGCCGCATCAGTCATCGGACGCTTTACAATCCTTCTGCCGTCTGCATCATCATATATCTCTGTACATATTCTGTACTGAGGTGCCCTGTCATTAGAGTATTTTATGAATACCGGAAGCTTATCGGATGTTCCGGGGGACATTACCGCAAGATACGAATTGGAATATTCCGCGAACATTCCGTCTGCAATTAATTCATCCCATGCCTGTGCTTCATCAAACATCTCAAGCCTGTCTGTGGCAAAATTCCGGTAGTTATTGGTAAGCTCACCTCTGCGGGGAAGCCACTTATCTGAATATATTGCAAGTGGCAGGTGCATATCAGGATACGGATAATACATATGTATATCACCGTCTTCAGGATTAAGACCTGATTCGTCTGCACTGCGTGCTGCTTTTTCAATAATCTGCCTTTTTGTGCATGGTTCCTCATAAGATATGTGGATTCGTGATACCGCACCATCCTCTTCTCCCGGTGCTGCATATTCTTCCGCATATGCTCTCAGCAGCATCCCGGCAGACACCTTCCAATATGCTCCTGCCCATCTTGCAAGAGAATATCTGTTATCAGCCGCAACAGCTCTGCAGCCGTCAGGAAGCCATTCCGTAAGATTACCATGTATATATCTGAAATTGTCCCTATAATCCTCAACAGACATACCGCTACCTGCCATTTCCTCTGAATTCAAACAATTTATACGTTACCACAGATAACACCATATTATCCTAGCTTACAGTCACCTTTGAAAACATATCGTAATATCCGACTGTATTCTTATCTGAAACAACAGTAAAATTAAGCACATCATATAACCTGTGATAAACAACAAAATCTCCGCCGCTGTAGCCCGTGCAGCTTATCGACAGCAGATATTCCCCACCCTGCAGATTCATGAGCTGTGTAAATGCAACAGTGCGCTCTTCTCCCGCCATAACATTTCCAAAATTGACCTTCTCGTACATGGTGTTGCTTCCTGTTATGGAATTACCCTTGAGATCCTTAATCGTATATGTAAGTATCGGATCGGAAACATTTTCATTGAAATGTACTTTGTACTTAATTGTAAAGTTCGTTCCCTTCTCTATGTTGCCTGACCACATTCCATTCTCATCAAGTATGCCAAAATCAACTATCTCTGCCTTCTTATTGCCATATTCATTGACATCAGGGTTAAGTTCAAAATGTGAACTCCATGATGAATTGTCACCAGCTTCCGTCTGCACCTGCTCCGTGGCTGTAGCGGCATCACTGCCGCCGTCCTTAAGCTCTGACGGAAGTGCCGGTGTCTGTCCGACAAGAATCTTCTTATAGAGATTAATCATATCCCTTGGTGTACCCTCGTCAACCTTGACACCTCTGTTAAGAAGCACTACCTTATCGCAGTACTGTGCTATGCTGCTCAGGTCATGGCTTACAAACAGAATTGTCTTACCGAGCTTCTTGAACTCCTCAAACTTGTGATAACACTTGGCCTGGAAAAATACGTCGCCTACGGAAAGTGCTTCATCAACAATAAGTATCTCAGGGTCAATATTTATTGCAACCGCAAATGCAAGTCTTACAAACATACCGCTTGAATATGTCTTAACCGGCTGATTAACAAAGTCGCCGATATCTGCAAAATCAAGAATATTCTGAAGTCTCTCGTCAACCTCTTCCTTAGTGAAACCCATCATTGTCCCGTTAAGGTATACATTCTCAATTCCCGTATATTCCATATTGAATCCCGCACCCAGTTCAAGCAGGGCTGAGATTCTTCCGTCAATCGCCACACTCCCTGACGTCGGATTAAGAAGCCCTGTAATTATCTTGAGAATTGTAGACTTTCCCGAGCCGTTGGTTCCTATGATGCCGAGCGTCTCGCCTTTCTTAATCTGCATCGACACATCCCGCAGCGCATAATGCTCCTTGTAAAGCTTCTTCCCACGTGACATTCCGAGCGCATCCTTCATGCGGTCCGTCTTATTGTCATATATTTTATAAATCTTGGTAACATTTTCTACATTAATTGCTATATCTGACATAGAATCTCCATTCTCCCAATGCTTTTGCGGTCCGGCTCTGCCTCACAGAATCATTATAAAACGTCTGCAAAATGTATCTTCAGACGTCTGAACACTCCGCTTCCAAGTGCAAACATGATAATTGTAACAGCCCAGAAATACAGCGTCCACAGCCCGTTATGCCAGAAGCCTCTTCCGACAAGAATAGCTTCCCTGTAGCCGTTGACAATGTAATATATCGGATTAATCCTGAATATCCACTGAAGCCTTGCCGGTATAATCGCTATGTCCCACATGATAGGCGTCATCCAGATACCGACCTGAAGTATTATGCTTATTATCTGCGTTATATCCCTGAAGAATACCGTAACCGCACTTGTAAGATATACAAGCCCCAGCACAAATGCAAATGTGCAGAATGAATAGTAAATTATCTGCAGCGTATAGATAGTCGGATAATATCCGTAGCATGCCGCCAGTATAAGAGTAAATACAACAAAGAACACATGCACAAACATAGCTGACAATACTTTGATAACCGGAAGTATGTCTATGTTAAATACGATTTTCTTAACAAGATAGTTGTACTCAAGCAGTGCATTGCTTCCCCCGTTAAGGGCATCTGCGAAGAAAAACCATGGTATGATTCCGCAGACAAGCACAAGCACATACGGATACTGTGCAGGCTGTGACGAACGGAAGCCCACCTGGAATACAAACCAGTATACAAGTATTGTAATTACCGGCTGTACAAACGCCCATATAATTCCAAGATACGAGCCCGCATACTTTGTCTTAAAATCGTTCTTTGACAGGCTCCATATTAACTTTCTGCTCGATAACAGATTTTTAATCAGTTTCATTAGAATCCTCACTTTTTGCATATTGTCCGGCTATCAGACGCGCTATCGGCACCGGCCAGAATTTGCAGAACATCTCATAATCTTCCTTTGTCCTTACATGGTCATGTATTGCGGCACTTGTCTCAGATCCTTCATGAATCCTGTGCCCCATAAGTACGCGCGGACAATATACGAAGCTGCCTCTGATACGTGACAGCCTTTCCCATGTCTCCCAGTCTATCGACGCCCTGAAATGCTTATAAAACACAGGTGATGGCATGGCAGGCATACAGTAGCACACCGAGGGACAGCATATTGCACTTCCCAGTGACAGACTTCTGCGTCTTACCCATATCGACCTCTGCAGCAGCCTGCTTCTGAGTGGAAACAGCATTATCCTCTTTATCCTGAGAAGCTTCGTGTCCGTAACCTTATTAGCGCCACGTATCTCGCAGTAATCCGTAAATGCAATAACAGGCTTCTTCTGTGATTCCATTGCATGTATGACTGTCTTTGTATAATCCTTAAGATATATGTCATCCTGATGCGCAATTGTCACGTACTTTGTATCCGCACAGCTCAGTGCAAAGTTCCAGTCCCCTGCAATTCCGGTCTCTCCGTAATTAACACAGACATCAAGTCCGTATCTGCCGGCAATACTGCGGATATGCTCATTAGGCGTCGATGTTGCAATTACTATCCTGCTCTTTACTGTCTGCGCAAGCAGTGATTCTATGCATTCCTTAAGATATTCACTTTCCTTGTATGCACATACAACAAAGGTGTGGTTACTCATTACTCTCCTTTGGAAGCGGCATCTTATATCCGTCCGCTATTCCCTTAAAACCGTATTTTAACTTCTGCCATTTGTTCTTCTCATACAGAAGCACAACTCCAAGCCTTCCGTAAAGCTTTATGTAATACCTTAGTGCATTCACATGCCCTCTGTGCTTTCTGATAAAATACACGAGATTGCGTGAATAATAATACCTTCTCGCCGGCGAATGATTGGTAACTATAACTTCTCTTCCTAAGAATACCTTACGCTCTGAATTGCCCAGCTCATGCAGTACTCCGCGGAAACTGCTCTGCAGTATCTTATAGCCTCTCTCCCTAAGCATGTAGCACATGTCAAAATCAACATAATCGATAAACATGTTTTCATCAAAACCGCCCGTCTCAAGGCATGCAGCAACCTTGGTAAGGCATCCCGACGTTATGCAGCGCTCCGCATATCTGTATTCTTCCGAAAACTCGTATTCCTGCTGTATTCCGTAATTACGGTCAAGAAACAGGCACGTTATCATTGCTGTTTTGTCGAAGTCCATGTATTTTCTGTAATTATCAATAAGCCCCGCCATGACAACCGAATCCTGGTCAAGCGTGAGAACCCACTGCCACTTATGGCTGTCAGCGAACTCAACTATCTGGTTGAGCGCCTTTGCAATCCCCTGATTCTCCTCATTCCAGACCATATAGATGCTGCCGTAGCTCTCTATCATATCACACACTTCATCAACATTGGCCGAGCCGTTATCAACAATAACAAGCTCCGAAACCTGTGGAAGAATCGCGTCTATATTCTCTTTCAGTCTCCCAATATCAGGGTTAAAAGTAACAATCCCTGCTCCGATGGTATCACTGTTCATATCTGCTCCAATCCTCAATTCACTAAGATGCTGACCTGATTCTTCAGGCCACTGTCTTATCATTATCTCTGCCTTCTCATACAGCCTGTTTTGCAAGCATATCTTCTATGGCAGCCTTAAGGCTCTTTGCATCAGACATCCTGCAGAAGCCTATGCCATCCATTGATTCATCGAAAAGTTCTCTATTAGCCGGATTATCACCCAGTATCACAGGCTTGTGCATGGCACGGTATATATATGCCTTGCCGGGAATTGTCCTGCAGGCCTTGCCTATCTCCCCATTAAAATGCCCTGCAAGGCACAGATTGGCATCTGCTATTGCATCTGAAAGCCTGTCCTGCGGCAGCCAGTCAATATATCTGATATTATCCTGTATAACTTTGTTCTTAACCGGTCCGATTATCTTAAAAATTATATTCTTATCGTCTTTCATAAGCTTAGCAGCTTCAAGCACAGTCTCAACTCCCTGCAGCGGAAGCATTGATGCAAAATAAAGGATTATTCTCTTATCTGCATCTTCCTCTGCGCGCTTAACAGTGTGAGGATAATATACGGACTTGTCCGCTTCAAGATACAATACCTGCATCTTATCCCTGCTAAGTCCGAAGTTCTCTATAAAATATTCCCCATGTGCCTTTGTATCAACCACAACATTATCTGCCAGGCTGATGGTCCTTTTATCAAGCCACGCAGCCACTGATGCCGGAACGGAACCTTTTTTTATCTTCTTACGGTCATTAACAAGAGTGTCATATACCGATATAAAGAAATCAATCGTTACCTTGCCGCCGTCATTGCGGTATCGTCTGAACTTTCCTTCAAAAAACGGGATTATAAGCTGTGGCGCAAATCCTACAAATATCTCATCATAAGCACTGAACCTGCATGTTATAAGCTTCCTTATAACATGTGCCATTCTTGCAGGATACTTCCCGGCGCTGCTTGCGATAATATCAGGCCTGCACCCGCCGCATTCTTTTGTAAGAAGTTCTATCTCCTGAGTATTACGGATATAGTCAAGATTTTTTGTTGTTATGAATAATTTCATAATCTGCCTTCTCATCTTCCTCTGTAACAGCCATCAGATCTGATGTCTCGTACACAGGCTCCTTGTTGCTGTCATGGTCATAATCCATCTTGCGCAGATGATACTGCACATCCTGAAGTATCTTACGGTTAGCTGAGATAATGTCTCCCAGCAGACCTACAACTATTGTCTGGAAACCTATAATCATCATCATGCTTGCAAAGATAAGTGACTGCACATGTCCGCTGCTGTCACCCATCAGCACGAATACAAAGAATCTTATAAAAAATGCAGCTCCGACCGCTGATATAATTCCCCCAAGCAGCATAAAGAAATACAACGGTCTGTACATAAGATATGCTCTCATTATTGTAAGCACGGACTTCTTAACGTATCCCCACATGCTGTGGAAAAGCCTTGATTTACGAAGTTCAGGATTGGTTCTTATAGGAACCGACTTAATAGCCATCTTGTCACGTCCTGCCTGAACGATAGTCTCAAGAGTATATGTGTAATCATTGATAACATTAATTCTCAATGCCGCATCACGGCTGTATGCCCTGAATCCACTGGGAGCGTCAGGTATATCCGTCTTAGACGCGACTCTTACGACCCAGCTTCCAAGATGCTGCAGCTTCTTCTTAAGCGGCGAAAAATGCTCTGTCTCATCAATAGGACGCTCACCGATGACCACATGTGCTTCTCCATCCAAAATAGGGCGCACAAGACGCTCGATATCCGCTCCGCAATACTGGTTGTCCGCATCAGTGTTAACAATAATGTCTGCACCATTACGAAGACATGCATCAAGTCCTGCCATAAAGCCCTTGGCAAGTCCCTTGTTGCGGCGGAATCTTACGACATAATGCACGCCCCACTTCTTAGCTACTTCAGCTGTATTATCCGTACTTCCATCATCAATTATGAGATATTCTATCTCATCTATGCCATCAATGTGTTTTGGCAAATCATTAAGTGTTACCTCAAGTGTCTCAGCCTCGTTGTAACATGGTATCTGTATAATAAGTTTCATTATGACCTGTATCCCCTTGTCTGCATGCGTTACATGTATGCATATGTAAGTAGATTATAGCATTCCCTGCCGGATTATACAAGTGGCGCAAGTCAATCTCCGTTTACACAACCTTCGTTTACACAATTTCTATCAATTTATCATTTTTGTATATAAGCTTTAAAGTAAAAAAATCCGTTGCATTGCGCAGCCTGCAAAGGAACGCTCTGTCCCCTTCCCACAAAGGGAGCTCCAACACACGGTCAGCCTCTACCCACACCAGGTCTCCTTCATCACATATCTTCTCCTCACCCTCAAAGTCATCAGCTGTATACAGCACCGTATATTCAACAACGTCATTCATAACAAATGTAATCAGCCCACGTGCCCTGTAGTCCGTAAGCCTGTACCCGGTCTCCTCAAAAACCTCTCTTACAATACATTCATCCGGTGACTCGCCATCCTCAACATGCCCGCCAACCCCAATGTACTTGCCGGCATTAATGTCATTCTTTTTCTTATTTCTGTATAACATAAGCCATTTGCCATCTTTTTGCAGATAACACAGTGTCGTAAATTCACGTTTCATTTTTTACTCCTTTTCCCACTTTCCCGGCACGCTTCAAAGAAGCCGTGCCGTCCCTACTGGGGGGGGGAAGGTATAATTTTTGTACCGTATAAAAGCGCCGGCACTTAATGAGTACGCCCGGCATGTGCAGGCACATGCCGGGCGTGCGAATTTAGTACCGCTGCGCTTTTATCCGAGCGCAAGCGTGTACATAAATTATACCTTTCCCCCATCATCATAATAGTGAAGCACATTCGCTCTTTTCCATATTGCAAGAGTATCCCTGAATGCTTTCCACACGTCATCAAATTTTATTCTTCTGCAGTTACGTTCGCGCACATACACGACCTTAACCGGCATTTCTTCTATTCTTCCTCCCCGTCTGCTTACGGCAACGAGAAGCTCTATATCATATGCAAAGCCCGATGTCCTGACAAGATGCGCCACCGGTTTCACAGCCTTCGCACGGAAAAGCTTGAGTCCTGTCTGCGTGTCTCTTATCTTCAGATGAAACAAAAGCCTCAGCATCATATAATATCCAACACTCATTATCTTTCTCCTGAGCGGATATACAAGCTGCGAATCTTTATGGAGTTTGCAGCCTATGACTGCGTCGCAGCCTGTCTCTGTCATTTTATCATAATACCCCTCAAGCTGCGACGGATTGAGTTCAAGATCTGCATCAAGAAAAGCTATATACTCTCCGGCTGCCTCTGCTATACCTGCAAGTATGGCACTCCCCTTACCATGATTTGTCTCAGAGGATACCATAACAATCCTGTCATCATGTGCCTTAGCACGTTCTATCTCCTGACGGGTGTTGTCACGGCTCCCGTCATTAACCACAACTATCTCATAATCAGGCGCAAATGGGGCAATAATCTTTTCTGTCGCCAATATATTGTTATATATCCGTTCGCCTTCATTGTAAGCCGGCATAACCACGGACAATTTTCCATCAAACTTCATTGCACCCTCCAAACGAGTATTTCCTGCATCACGCTATTCCAGCGTATAACTGCAGCGATATACATTAACAAGCTGCTTTTCCACGCTGAACTTAGTCGGAAACGGATTAATTCCTGACTTTTTAACTGAACTCTGAGTCTCAGACTCATCATAATATATATCATTTACATTGGAATAAATATTATCTATACCGTAATCTTTGAATAAGAACCAGTCGGTTGTTGTTATGTAGTATACCCTGTCATGGTCCTGCTCAAGTCTTCCTATCTGCTCTTTTAAGTTGTCTGTAACCGGGTACACATCCGCATGTGTCATTATTTTGACCGGAAATTTTAGCGTTGATGCAAGTGCTGAGTCTATAATCACCGCATCCCCCTCAGAGAACTTAGCTGAAAGATCCTCAACTATATCCCAGCTCATATTGGTTATGTCCTTCTGTGTTGCAAGCGCTATATTATTAGGCAGCATAAGCACTGCATATATCCCGGCAACAGCCAGAGTTATCATGAATTTTTTTGCACCGGCTTTTGAATCTATCCTGCTTATCCTTAACATCGTAAGAATTATTATAACAGGCAGATATGGAACTATATACCGTGCGTAATAGTAATAATATGCAATGCTCGGTTTAAATACGCATGAATACATAATTACCATATACACAAACATTATAGTAAGCAGCAGATGATCTTTATGTGCCGTAATGAACTGTGGTCTGTATATAAATGCCGCAAACAGAAATATCACCGGCACAATTCCCGAGCTTATCACATATGCATAGAATGTCGAATAACTGAATCTCATTTTTGTATGCATAAAGGTAAGAATAAGAACCGCAATTGATGCCACAAGCAGTATCCTCACCACAAGTCTCATATGCTTTCTTATACCGCGCGTGAAGAATTCCCTGAACTTCTCCTGCTTTTCCATAGGCACATATAAAAGCGCAAAAGCAAGCGCCATACATACAACTACTACAGCCGTTACAACTGCTGCAAGATTATCTGCATTTATTCCGAGAATAAATATTTTCTTATAGTTGCCATATGTGTATACCGACGCACATGCCCGCATCATATAAAACCCTGCAAGATATCCGGCAAGTGCGCCCACATCAGCCCACATATACTGCTTGTCCCTTGTCATATAATAAAGTATAAAATACGCAATTACTATCATGGGCATAATCGTATATATCGTGGCATGGAAAAATGCAAATACAACAATCGGAACAAATGACATACATGCATACTGGGGATATTTCCTGTCTACCATAAGATACAGATACAGCATTATAAGCACAAATATAAATATCTCTGTAAGTGTTGCCTTGGCTGTCCACAGGACAATCGGTGAACATCCGAATATAAGAAGTCCGGCAAGCCTCAGCTTTTTATTAACCCTCAGATTACGCATCACATAATACATAAGAAACAGCCCCATGAACATAAGAACCGTCTGAAGATCCGCCATATTGGCATACCCAAACAGGCTTCCGTAAAGCGCAAGCATCGCAGAGTATGTAGGTATGCCATGCAGCACTCCCGTCAGCTTATCAGGAAAATCAGCCTTGTCAAGCACAGGCACTTTGGAGTCATATCCGTAGAAGCCTACAAGAGAGTGAACCGCTTCATACTCATATGATTCTATATCGGTCTTTTCTTCCAGCCTGCCATACTCATCAAATGAATATATATTGCTGTTTTCATCATATATCAGGGCAAGTGCTTTTACCTGATACACGCCCTGATCCTGCCCCATTCCGAAATATCCGAACTTCGAGTGCATTACTATCAGCATAAGTACAAATACTGCCAGCGGTATCATACTCTCTTTATAGTGAAATACTGCTGTCGGCCGTCTCTTTATCACCGCAGTCACAAGTGCCATGAATACTATTCCCGCAACAAGCGTTATCTTAAGAGCCGCATGTATCCCAAACTTATCCATCCAGAATAATATTCCTGAAGCGAGAACATATGCGCAGAAAAATCCCGTAAGCCCCATAACAAAAAGCTCAACAATGTCACGCTTATAATATGCAATTGAGAAGGCTGCCATCATTACGGCTATTCCCGCAATTACAAGTACTGCTGTCATAATCTAATAATCTGCTCCATTCTGAGTATTTTCTGATTGTCCTGATTCCGAACCATCTGTGTCATCAGTGTAATCCACACCTTCATCTGTCTCATCTGAATCATCCACTGCCGCCTCATCTTCAGGACTTTCCAGTGTATCATCTTCGTTAACAAGCGGCGGTGCATCATCGCCAAGTGTCAAAAACTGTATATAATGGAACGGAAATCCCATCGTACGTGTATCCTTATCCCCGTATATAAGCGGACTCCACATGGCACCGCTATGAAAATATATTACATTATATCCGTCTATCATATATGACCAGTTAAGCCTGAAATCAATATACGCACCGTTATTATCAGCATTAATCTTCGCTTTGCCTACATAATACCAGTTCTCTCTGAACTCAAGGTCGATATATTCAAGGTTAATCTCATCCAGCTTAATCTTACTGCCAAGATACAGTCTTACAGTATCATATTTCTGATATGGTATGTCGCACTGGATAAATGCATTCTGATCCTTTGTCCATGCCATTCCCGAAAGATCCGTATCATAAAAGCCCTGTGTAACGCTGTCTGCAACACTGTATATCCCTCTGTCCGTAAGATATTCAAACGTCTCATAAAGAAACGCCGAATCTTTGTGTGCCACTATTCTCACTCTCTCAAATGAAGGATCTTTAACCTCTGTTGTCAGATAGTATGTATTCTTGCCCGTATTGCCAAGCTTAGTCATTGAATCCTCATATTCAAGACCGCTTAGGCATGTGCTTACACCTGTCATTATCTGAAGCGGATATCTGTATTTTTCATACATTGAGCGTTGGATTGCTATTGAATCATCCGGCTCTATCTGCTCTGCATAGCTGCTTATATTCTTCCATTGTGCGACACATTCTTTGGAGTCCATATTTTTAACAAGGGCTGCCGTTGATACCAAAGTAACAACTGCCACTGTCAGATTAATTACGGCATATGTCAGAACATTCCTGCGTCCGGGAGTCTCACTCACGCCAAATGCAATTGCAATTCTTTCCGCAAGTACGAATATAACCGATGCCGCCCCTGCAATTCCAGCCGGAATCACCAGCATCATACTTTGCACGCCGAACAGCCTGCCGAACAGCGCCATAAGCGCAGTCAGCCACGGAAGCTGTTTAACAGCCACAAGTGCAATATCACTCCCATATATATATTTAAGTGCCCATGTCTGGCTTCTTCCAAGCGTCCTGTAAAGAGCATACAGATTGCAGTCTATCCTGCTTCCTGCAATCATTATAACTGCCACACAAAGAACAATCAGCACTATATTCTTACGTGCGGTAAATGTAAATTCCATTCGCGCTCCCGTATATATCATGACAGCCCACGCAATAAACGCAAACGCCATCGTCACCGCAACTGCATATTCTATCGTATATATCCCACATGCAATCATAATCCATGACACAACCGAATACATGCCAAGGAACACTGACGTTGAAAACAGCAGATTAAGCCCTGCATCAAACTTTCTGAACACGCCCGCAAAGAACATCATAAGTGCAAATATTGCCATTGCAGCCATTGCACCTGTCATAATGCGGGACTTTATCACGTTATAATCAACACTGCTGTGTGTCTTATAAAAGTTAAGATTGCGGTAAAGCACATCATTGCCGTTACGATGTACATTCTTAAGATACAGCCCCATGGAATCTATCTTATCCGATGACATCACACCGCTGCTCATATAGTAAAGTCTCTCGCCCTTATCAGACACGGCGGGTATTACCTCATCAATCTGGGCATATTCCGGATATACCTTTGCACCGGTAACACTTGCAACCGGAACATAGTACTTATCCATAATGTCTTCATCAAGTACAACTATGTCATAATCTGACACAATATTGCTGATTTCCTTAAGTTCATTCCACTCAAGCTTTACCCTGTCATTTCCACGTCCAAACATTGCCATTGATATGAATATCATCACAAGCGCAGCAGCGGATTCAGCCCCCAGCTTAATTATACGTCTGCGCCTTACCGTAGAGAATGGAACATTGCCAAGAAACGCCCAGAATACATACAGAATAATCATTCCGATTACTATAAATATAAATGACATATTGCTATATCCAAGGAAATATACCCCCAGCGCCAGAAGCGCCGTAAGCGGTACATTGTAATGCTCATACTTTTCCTGAAGAGGCGTATTGACAGCCGCTATCCTGTCGCTTCCATCTTCCACCTGCGCAAGATAATCCGCTTCAAACGGACTTGTCTCATTCTTTGAAGCAAGGTTCATTGCCTTTGCCTGACTGACGCCTATTGTTGTATCCATGCCAAAAAAGCCATCATTGGTCACTCCTGCCCCTGCTACGGCAAATACCGCACAAATAATAAACGGTATCATATGCCTCTTAAGACGGAATATCCATGACGGCTTTGATTTTCTGTTTTTAAATACGATTACTGCCGCACCTATAGCTGTAATTCCCACTATCAGCATAAGGCTGCGATTTACCGAGAACATATTCAGCATTATAAGCCCTGATGCCACAATAGTATACATGACTAAAAAGACAGATGCCGCTATTGCAAAACAGCGTACGGCATCTACCTTTTTACCCATAAAGGCCACTGCAATCATTATAAATACTATTCCGGTGCTAAGGAATAACACTGACTCAAGCATTGCTGTTACATCTCCAATAATCAAGTGTTTCTTTTAAAGTCTGTTTAAGACTTATCTGAGGCTCCCAACCGGTACAGTTATATATCTTCTGTATATCTGCTTCAATTATCGGGACATCAACAGGACGAATCTTATCCTGGTCAATAGCTACCTCTATATCAACATCCGACAGTTCGAGTATCTCTTCAAGAATCTCCTGAATCGATACTGCCCTGCCGCTGCCGACATTATATGTCTCGCCTCTCTTGCCAAGTCTGACAAGGAGCGCATATGCCTTTACAACATCTCTTACATCCGTGAAATCACGGCGTGCGCTTAAGTTACCAACATATATGACCGGTTTTTGGAGTCCGGCTTCTATCTGTGCAACCTGTCTGCAAAAATCCGCAACGACAAACATAGGTGCCTGATTAGGTCCGATGTGATTGAATGCCCTTACCATCATTACATCCATCTCATAAGCATCAGCATATATCTTACCTATCATATTCTGACATGCTTTTGTCGCCGCATATATATTGCCGGGTCTTGTATTATTATCCTCTACAATAGGTGTCTCACCTTCTCTTATATGTCCGTACTCTTCTCCGGACCCTATAAGAAGGACTCTCGGCTTATAGTCAAGCTCTCTTACCACATCAAGTACATTTACACTTCCCTTAATATTAACATCAATTGTCAGCGTAGGATTCTTCCACGCAAGTGCAACAGAACTCTGTGCAGCAAGATGAATTATATAATCAGGATGCACCTCAGTGAGAACTTCTCTTATCTGATCCTTATTAAGGACATCGAGATTATATGTCTGCGCATCAGCCATTTTAAGATTTTCTTTGGACGTCTTAGTTACTGCAACCTCATATCCCAGATCATCATGGAGATGATTAACAAGATATGTGCCTACGAAACCGCCTCCACCTATTACAAGTGCCTTCATGTCAATCCCCGTTTCACAATCACTATTAGATATTAGCTGCCTTAATCTCTTTTTCTACAAGAGCAAGGTCATTCTTAACCATTCTCTCTACGAGTTCCGGGAACTTAATCTGTCTCTCCCATCCAAGCTTTGAATCAGCCTTTGCAGGATTACCGATAAGAAGCTCAACCTCTGCAGGACGGAAGAACTTAGGATTAACCTTAACGATAACCTTACCTGTAGCCTTATCCTTACCTACTTCGTCAACTCCTGTGCCTTCCCATACAACATCAATTCCCGCTACCCTGAAAGCAGTCTCAACGAACTCTCTTACTGTTCTTGTCTCATTAGTAGCAATTACATAATCATCAGGAGCATCCTGCTGAAGCATAAGCCACATAGCCTTAACATAATCCTTTGAGTGACCCCAGTCACGCTTTGCATCCATATTGCCAAGTTCAACATGATCCTGAACGCCAAGCTTGATTCTTGCTACTGCATCTGTAATCTTACGTGTAACGAACTCCTTACCACGTCTCTCACTCTCATGATTGAAAAGGATACCGCTGCAGGCAAACATATTGTAGCTCTCACGATAGTTCTTTGTAATCCAGTGTCCGTAGAGCTTTGCAACACCATATGGGCTTCTTGGGTAGAATGGAGTTGTCTCATCCTGTGGAATTGCCTGAACCTTACCGAACATCTCTGATGTTGATGCCTGATAGAAATGTGCCTCAGGCTTAACTGTGCGGATTGCTTCAAGCATGTTAGTAACACCAAGGGCATCGATATCTGCTGTTCCGAGCGGTGTATCCCATGAAGTAGCAACAAATGACTGCGCTGCAAGGTTGTAAACTTCATCAGCCTGTGATATCTTCATAGCCTGGATAAGTGATACTACGTCTGTCATATCTGCGTAGATAAAGTTAATCTTATCCTTAATATGATCCACGTTGCCGTAATCTACAACGCTCTTTCTTCTCATAATTCCGTATACATTATATCCCTTCTCAAGCAGAAGCTCTGCAAGGTATGATCCATCCTGTCCTGTAATACCTGTAATTAACGCGTTCTTCATAGTTATTCTCCTTTATAAATCTTTATAAATATTCATTCTTATTCTGCTCACGCAGCTTCGCAAGTACCTGCTTAATCTCGCCGGCATTCTCCTTGGTGCTTATAAGTATGGCATCCTCTGTATCAACTACAACCATATCTCTTAAGCCAACTGTTGCAATAAGCTTGTCACGGCCTTCAAGTACACAGTTCTGTGTATTGACTGTCACAACATTGCCATTGACAACATTACCGTTCTCATCGTTCTTCTTAATTCTTCCGACTGCAAGCCATGAACCTACATCATCCCATCCGAATGTGCCCGGAAGTATATATATATCAGATGCTTTCTCCATAATTCCGTAATCAACTGACTGTGATTCAAGATTAGGAAATTCATCTGCAAGAACCTTGTCCTCTTCAGCCGTTCCGACTGATGCCTTAATCTTCATAAGACCATCATATGTTGATGGCATAAACTTCTTAAAATTATCAAGAATTGTTGACACCTTCCATATGAACATGCCGCTATTCCACAGATAATCGCCTGATGCAAGGTACTTCCTTGCTGTATCAAGGTCAGGTTTCTCAACGAATGCGTCTACGGCATAACTCTCACCGTTCTTTGCATCCCTGTTATACTTAATGTAACCATATCCTGTCTCAGGATAATTAGGTGTTATACCTATCGTTACAAGGTTCTCCTGCTTGGCAGCAACATCGCATCCTGCTTTCAGAGTATCTATAAAAATGTCATTATGCTTAATCAGATGATCTGAAGCGAGTACTATCATGAGTGCATCCTGCTCTCCATCTGCTTCGCACTGCTTCATGACATGTACGGCGCCAAGTCCTATACATGGAGCTGTGTTACGTCCTACAGGCTCACACAGAATATTCTTCTCAGGTATTCCCGGAAGCTGCTGCATAACGAGTTCCTTATAATTCCTGTTAGTTGCGATATAGACGTCCTTAATATCAACAAGCGGGCTGATTCTCTCAACCGTAAGCTGAATCATTGTTCTGCCGTCATCTGTAAATGATAAAAACTGCTTTGGAAGTGTGACTCTGCTCTTCGGCCAGAATCTCTCTCCTTTGCCACCTGCCATGATAAGCGCTGTTCTTTTCATTATTCTACCTCATTTCTATTCTCGTGCGTCTGCTCGCACAAATTGAATTATACAAGCTACATCTGATAATGTCAAATCAGCAATTTAGCTCCTGCGCATAGCACAATCCTAGAATTGTGCATAGATAAATCCCTGTGTCTGTCCTATGTATCCGAATATTATTATTGAGAATACGAGTGCAAGATACAGTGCCCATCTTACCGGAAGTATCTGCTTTGATACGGTATCCCTTATCCTGATGCCCTTCTCCTGCATATAGCTTACAACAAACCATATAACACAGCCAATGGCAACAATCAGGAAATCGCTCCTTGCCATTCCGAGTGTGAATATTGATCCGTCCGTAAATGGTTTGAAACTTATCTGATATACAGTATTAATCATCATCTCGATTGCCGCCCTGAACGAAAGCGCCATATCAAAATACCAGCCTATATTAACAAGTATAAATGTCCTGAGTATCTGTACAACTGTCCAAACCCTGCCATCCGCATTGATATGGCATTTCTCCAGTCCCTTCTTGTAAAGCGGCTTGCACAGATTACTGAATGCAATGATAACACCATTATACATACCGTACATGATATATTTCCATGCAGCTCCATGCCATACACCAACAATAAAGAATATCAGAAGGTTTGATATACATATAGGTATTGTCTGCGCAACATGCTTATTCTTAAAGTGTTTTTTTGTAAATTTGCCAATCTTATTGAATGCCTTGGACAGTGAGAATGGGTAGAATATATAATCCTTCATCCACTCTCCGAGAGTAACATGCCATCTGCGCCAGAACTCACCAATCGACTTGGAGAAGAATGGACGTTTGAAGTTCTCATCCATCGTAATTCCGAACATCTCAGCAGTACCGATTACGATATCCATTCCACCTGAGAAATCCGCATAAAGCTCAACGCAATACATAAGCACTGCAACTATTACATAGAATCCGTTGAATGCCTGGTAGTTATTAACAAATACATTATTAACATATCCCGCTGTCCTGTCTGCAAGAATCAGCTTCTTGAAAAATCCCCAGAATATACGCTGAAGTCCGTACTCAATTCTTGTAAGGTCAAACTTATGCGGTGCAAAGAACTGTGGTGCAAGCTTATCAAATCGTCCGATAGGTCCCTGCATTATCTGTGGGAAGAACGATACAAACAGTGCAAACTTAAACGGATTGCGCTCAGCCTTTACTTTGCCCCAGTACACGTCTATAACATAGCTTACTGACTGGAATGTGTAGAATGATATTCCCAGCGGAACAAGTATGTCAATTGCATTAATTCTGTTACCGATTATACCATTGATATTCTCGATAAAGAAATTCGTATACTTTACAAATGCAAGCAGTCCAAAATCAAGAACAACTGCTGCAAGCATAAGTGCCTTCTTCTTTTTCTTAAGATTTGCCTTAAAAGCTTTCTTCTGGTCGCGGTCAATTGTCTCCTTGTTAGCCGCAAGCCATTCCTTGCCCTTTGTCTCTGCCTTCTCGATAAGCAGTCCTGCCGCAAATGTAACAAGTGTTGTAAATATAATGTACACAACTGCCTCTACCTTGAATGACAGATAGTATACATAACTCATAAGCAGAAGAACAACCCACTGAATCTTCTTAGGCATTATGTAATACACCACAAGTCCCACAGCCACAAACAGGAAATACTCCAGATTAATAAATGACATTTCAGGTACCCTCCAACATATTTTTAAAATGACGCCAGTGTCTGCATAACTGTCTGCGCAGTTCTGACCCAGCTGTATTTCTTCAAAATCTCATCTGAACTCTGTACCGGTTCATTGAGAAGACTTTCAAAATGCACCACCGGATTATCCGGCTGTATATAATGTGCTGATCTGCCAAACACCTCCGGAAGACTTGCCCTGTCTGACACAATCACTCTCGCTCCGGCACTCATGGCCTCAAGAGGTGGTATTCCGAATCCCTCATACCATGATGGAAATACAAATGCCCTGCAATGCATCATCAGTGCTTTGGCCTCCTCATCAGTTACCGCCCCCGCATAATGCACGTTCGGATACTTGCTGAACTCAATTACCCGGTCAAGCTTTCTGCCCGCCATAACGAACTCCGCATCCGGGTTACACTGTGACGCCGATATAATCCATTCGGCATTTTTATTTTTATTGGCCGATGACAGGGTAAAATAATAATTCCCCTTCTCAACACCTTTTAACCTGTCAAATATATATTCATTAGGCTGAATCTTTTCAAAATGCTGCCAGCCGTTACCGGCTACCACAATACGGTCTGCGGATACTCCAAGCACCTCCTCTATTCTCTTTTTTGAGAACTCAGATACCGTCAGAATAACCTCCGCTTTTTTGGCAATTCTCCTGTATATACCAAGGAACCACTTAACTTCGTCTTCCGGGAAGAATTCAGGGCAATCAGCATAACATGTATCGTGCAGGCACACAATTCCCTTTGGAGCCATAACTGATACTTCATTGCACAGATTAACCGGAACAGCTCCCATCTTCCATGCATGCAGTGCAAATGTAACCTGCGTCCATCTGCTGCCACGCTTTACGTAGTACACTCTGATATTGCTGAATGCATCAACAACTGCTGCCGTATCGGCATGTTCAGACTTAACCGTATCCGGAACAAGAAGCCGCACCTCAAATCCGGCATCACCACATATCCTGTCGAGTTCTTTAATTGTCTCAAACGCATATCTGTCAACGCCGGTTGCCATTGATTCAAGGAACCGTCCGTCTATCAGAAATATTTTGTTCCCCTTCAATTGTTTCTCCTTATAATCAGTCAAACATTTTGAAAAATTCCGTATACTTCTTAACAATAACATCCCAGGCAAAATGCTCCATGACATATCTGTTGCCATTCTCAGCCATTGCTTCTGCTGCATCTTCATTATGGAGTATGAAATTTATGGTCTCCTGGAATTCATAATAATTATCAAAGTAAAGACCGCCATTGGACTCCTGTACAAAGTGTCTGGTTACCTCGCAGCCGTTATGCACAAGCACCGGTCTGCGGCAGAGCCAGCTCTCCATAATAACAAATGAAAAACTCTCATTCTTCGACGGCTGGCACAGAAGCTGTGCTGCCGCATAGGCATTGTACTTGTCCTGTATGTCGACAAATCCGAGGTCGTATACATCGTCCTTAACCGATTCCGGTATATCTATGCTGCCGCCACCGATAAGCACAAGCTTAAGATTATCTTCATTGTGATACTTAGGGAAGAATACATAATAGTTATCATCCGCTTTTGCTGTTTCTACCGGTATTCCCAGTATATTGTCGATATCATAGCGTCCGCCTTCATTGTTGTGTTCTTTGTAATCAACATCGTCAACGTAACGTACTTCCGGTTCAGATTCCTGTCTTTCTTTGAGGTAATCCTCAACATGCACGCCATACACATTAACATATTCTTTGGCGTTAGCTTTATATCTTGCAAAATAATCAAGCAGTGTATCCACATTCTTGCCTGCATCCTTGCGTCCGGCATACAGGATAAATGGTTCACTAATACCAAACTTCTTATGAAAATCTTCCGCACTGCCCCTAATTGCAGTGTCCACGCCAAGTCCCATGACTTCCGTTCTCACATTGCTGAGATCCATAAGTGACTTGGTAAGTATAAGCTCCGGCTGTGCGTTGAACAGCATTCCGGCTGCCCTGGAATACATCCTGGCAAAGCTGTGCATATGTGCATACCCCTCATCATGGAAGCATGGTATAAGTACCGACTTCTCAGGACATGCTGCAACTCCGTTATATGTTGTTCCGAAAAGATACGGAATATATACAAAGCACTGGTAGTTATCCTTATTATCACGGATATAATCATACATAGCCGGGCTGTTTATCATCTCACGGTTAAATACTTCTTCATCCTTATCCGTAAGGCGTATGCCATTCATAAGCTTGTAATTAACTGAGTCAAATGCCTTAACGTCACGCTTACGGATCTTAAAACGTCTTACGTCAACGCCAAAAGCATTCTTCGTAACACCCTCCGGATAAAAATCTTTGTTCCAGTCTGCCGTAAACTGCTCAACTGTCGTTGTAAGAATCTCAACCGGAAGCCCCGCATCATGCAGATGGCTTGTAATTCCTCTCAGTGCAGCCTCAGCTCCACCCGGAATATTATCCCCATACCATGGGCAAACAAATGCTATCGTCTTCATATCCTACCTCTGTTCACCTGAACCGGAAGCGCACACGCGCTCAACAACATCCTCAAATCGGTCACAAATCTTATCCCACCTGAAGTTCTGCTCAACATATTCATGTCCGTTACGTCCCATGCCATCTGCAATATCGGGATGACTGAGAAGATAGTTGACACAGCCTTCAAATTCATAATAATCCTTGTAATACAGACCACCATTGCTTCTAACACAATGTCCCTTAAGAACATCGCATCTTCCGTTGCAGAGGACCGGTCTGTTAAGTGTCATTGACTCAAGTACAACAATCGAAAGGCTCTCAAATGGTGACGACATTATAAGGAAATCTGCTCCTGCCATGTAATCATACTTTTCCTGCTCGCTTACAAATCCGAGTGCCATTATGTCATCATCTTTCGGAATAGGCATAGCCGGCTTACCAATCATAACAAGCTTAAGGTCTGACGGATTGTTCTTCTTATACCTTCTGAAGAATTCAAATAACTCCTTACATCCCTTGGCTTCATCTATTCTTCCGGCATAAAGCATATAGTGTTCAACGCCTTTTTCCCTCTTAAGCCTTGTCTTATCCACCTCGCCCGGAATCTCGACTCCTGAGCCGCCGTAGCCGTCATTATTAATTATATGTCCGTTGCCGAACTTTCTTTCAACAAACTTTTTTTCTTCAAATGTAAGATAGAACATCCCCTTCGGCATAAGGAACAGCTTTTCAAATGTCTGAAGATATATAGGAGGCTCATCATGCGCTGTCGATATAAGAACCGCCTTATCCTTAACAAGCGGAAGTCCCTTAACCGTCGTATAATAAAGATATGTCATAAACACAAATGCGTCATAGTCATCTGCGTGGTCTCTTATATAATCTATCAGTCCCGGAACAAGCGGTCCCTGCAGGTCGAACCACTGCTCCTCATCCTCCATTGAATGCGGTCTTCCGATTACCTTACCGGAAAATGCATCAAACTTTTTAGGATTACGCGGCTGAGTTACACCAAATCTGCGAACCTTTATTCCATTGATTACTTCTTCATCTGCCGTGTACTCATCTTTCCACGTTACATAATCAACAGCCTTACTTGTAAGGACCTCGATATCATATCTGTCTTTCAGATGCTCTGCCATAGTTCTTGCAAGCATCTCTGCACCACCATTGACTTCAAGCCCGTATCTTTGCACCACAAGCGCAATTTTACGTTTTTGTGACACTGTCTCCATTGTTCTACCTCTTAGCAATAAAATCAGCAAGCAGTTTCTCGAATCTGCCGGCTATTTTTTCATTATCAAAATCTTCAAGTCTCTTCTTCTCGCCCGCAATTATGCTGTTACGAAGTTCTTCATCCTTAACGACTCTGTCTATAACTCCTGCCGTAAGTACAGGATTCTTCTCTTTCATAAGTATTCCGCTGCCGCCAAGTGTGCCTGCTATTGCAGAGCTGTCATAAGCAACTATCGGAACTGCGAACTTCATGGCCTCCACAAGCGGTACACAGAATCCCTCATGCTCGCTCTGGCAGAGGAATACGTCCGCTACTCTGTAGTAGGCAAGTATCTCATCAAACTTTATATGTCCGGGGAATATTACATCTCTTACGCCAAGTGCATTAATATAACTTATCAGCCTTCTGTGATAACGTTCCATTCCTCCTGACGAACCCACAAGAAACAGTCTTGACTTTGGATTGTAATATTTTTTGTAGTAAGCAAACGCCCTTATTACATCCTCCTGCTTCTTATTAGGTGCAATTCTTCCCGTAAAAAGCACATTAACCCAGCCATCGTCCGAATACTTTCTGATGACCTCTTCATTAGGTTTCTTATCGTAATCTTCAAAAGGTATGAGAATCGGAAGCACATCTATCGGACATGTAAATCCCATCTCACGAAGGTTCTGCTTGTTATATTCAGAAACTGCAATGCAGTAATCTGTCTTATCCGCAAGCGACTTCACCTCTTCATACCCTTTCTTGCAGATACGGTATGAGCCGTCATTGTAATCCTTAAAATAATCCGGAGGTGTTATATTGTGATATATTATTATCTTGCGGCATTTGAACTTATCAAAATCACGGCTTATCTTACTTCCGGTCGAAAGATGATATATTATTATGTCATTCTTATCGACTCTTCCAAGCTTGGAGTAATTCTTCGCTGTACCTTTCGGTATTCTCGAATCGATATTCTCAGCGAAAATTGCAGTTTTATACCCCATCTTTTTAATGATTTCCTGCAATGCAAGCGTATCATTACTTACCGCATCACCGAATGAAATTGTTGCCAAAAGCTGATATACGACCACTGACTATTTTTTCTCCTTTAACATTTCTTCCAATGCCATACAGCGCTTCTTACAATCATAAAGCTCTCTCTCAAGTTCAGATATTCTCTCATCGTCTTCTGCGAATTTGTTAAGTGCCTGAGCAAAGAGATTGGTTGCTTCTTCATTGAACTTATTCTGGTCATCAACGATAGGCTCAACATAAAATGCAGTCATTCTTCTAAAGATTTTCTTAAAGAATGTGACTACAGGTCCGATTCCCGGACGGTCTGATGCAATATCCCTATATGAAAGCACCATTCTGTCGCCTGCCATCTTCTCAAGCTCTTCCTTGTATGCCTGCATATTATAAGGTGTTGCTACAGATGAAAGTATTATGTCACTGAACTGGATCTCATCGTCCTTATAGCCTTTATTGCGTATATCCTCACGGATTTCAGCCATGATATCCTCGATATTAATGTTCTCCATTACCTGCATCCTCCTATATATTCAGCGTCCATTCATGCGGTATTCTGAGAACACCTACGTCAGACACCTTGGAAACTACTTCAAATCTCAGGGCCTCTTTATAATAATCAACCGGATTACCCTCGCCGTATTCTATCGTTACATCAACCCAGTACTCGGCAGGAATAAGCATGAGCTCCTTAAGGTCAACTCTGTAACTTCCATCACGCTCTATATCAAAATTATCCTTGTGGTCTATCCTTGTATTAGTGCCGTAGCACCACAGTCCGTCACTTCTGAATATACCAAAGCCGAATACGGCATCCGTAACCTTCTTCTTGCATTCATAATGAAGGTCAAGAACCATCTCCTCACCTGTCCTGAAAGTCTTCTGAGGATTACCGTCAGCATCAAGAATATTAATCTTTGTGAACATACAGTCCATTGAACCGTAACGTTTCTTCTTTTTGGCTGCTTCCTTCCCGTCTGCCTTCTCCGGATTAGCCTGTTCCTCGGCCTCCTGACGGGCGCGTTCCTTCTCGGCCATCTCCATACGTTCTGTATTCATGTAATCGAGATACTCAAGATGCACATCCTTAGGTGAACCTTCCATCTGAATCTTTCCATTCTTAATCCAGATTGAACGGTCACATATCTGTTCTATCTGTCCGAGAGAATGCGACACAATAACAATCGTTGTTCCTTCAGCTTTAATCTCTCTTAACTTATTAAAACATTTGGCCTGAAAATTCGCATCGCCGACTGCAAGGATCTCATCAATAAGCAGAATATCAGCATTAACATTAATTGCTACCGAAAATGCAAGTCTCATATACATACCCGATGAATATGTACGCACCGGATTATCTATAAACTGTTCCAGCTCTGAAAATGCAATAATATCATCAAGTCTTTCATCTATCTCTTTCTTGGTAAGTCCAAATATCGCAGCATTAGTATAGATATTCTCCCTGCCGCTCATATCAGGGTGGAAGCCTGCCCCAAGCTCGATAAGGCTTGATACTCTTCCGCACATCTCTATTGTTCCCGAATTAGGATAAATTATCTTCGTAAGAAGCTTAAGCGTTGTACTCTTACCACAGCCATTCTTACCAACAAGACCGACTGCCTCACCTTTTTTAATTGAAAATGAAATATTATCAAGAACAACCCTGTTCTCATAGGCATTACGTTTGCGGAAAAGCACACGCTCCTTGAGCTGGCTTCCCTTGTCATAATAGACCTTAAAATGCTTTGACACATTCCTTACTTCAATTGCATTATTACTATCCATCATTGCTTAAAATTCCTCCGCAAAGCCCTTCTCGAGCCTGTTAAATACAAAGATACCAAGAACCAGTACTATAACTCCCAGAACAAATGCTGAGAGAAGAGTGTCAAGTTCAGGAAATGTCTTATAATAAAGCACCGAACGGTATGCTTCAATTACAGGTGTCATAGGGTTAAGATTCCAAAGGGGAAGAAGCTCTTCCGGCACACGTTCTGATGAGTACATTACCGGAGTAATATACTGCCATGCCATTGCAATAATCCCGAGTATGTACTGCAGATCCCTGAAATAGACTGTAAGCGCTGACGTAAGCAGTGCTATTCCAAGACATATTATATATTCAACTACCATTATCACAGGCAGTGCAAGACACGCATAGAGGCTTATTCCCCATCCTGATACAAGAAGCACTGCAAATATAACTATAAAACAGAACAGCATATTCACGAAGTTACTTGTCGTATCTGCTATCGGCATTACCTCTCTTGGGAAGTATATCTTTTTAACCATATCCTTCTGATTCAGAATACTTATTGAACCACTTGTAAGTGCCGCAGAGAAAAACATCCACGGTATAAGTGCAACAAACAGGAAAAGATAATATTTCTCTATATCCTGTCTCATGATTATCGAGAATACAAGCGTGTATACACACAGCTGGAGCAGCGGATTGACAAATGTCCACATGAATCCAAGCACAGAACCTTTATAACGTCCTCTCAAATCCTTTTTTACCAGACTGAATATCATCTGCCTGTAAGCATAGATTTCTTTAAATTCTTTTAACATAACTTCCTGCGGATGTTTTCCACCCTCTCCTTCACTATCTTTGTAGAACGCTCCATATTCAGCGATTCTCTGACATAACGGGCACCATTCTCTGCTATGCTGTCATAAAAATCCCTGTCGCTATATAGACGTTCCATGAAGCCTGCCGCCTCATCAACATCAGCGTCAGCCCAGTGGTATCCCTTCTTGTACGGAGGAATGTCTTTTTCTATCTCAATCATCTTATAGCCTACCATGCAAGCTGCTTCGGAACATGCGAATTCTGTGTTGGCAGACCAGTTGGTTGCAATTGTAGGCGTGCCGTTGAGCATCGCCTCTGCAAGTACAAGTCCGAAGCCTTCTGCCCTGTGAAGCGACACAAACACATCGACCGCTTTGATAAGACTGTTAACCTGTACTTTTGTAAGTGTATCTGAAAGGATATACACATTCCTGTATCCCGAAAGAGCCTTTCTTACATAAGTTATATCCTCATCTGAATATTCGTTAATCTTGACAACGATTCCAACATTGTCATTATCGGTTCCGAACGCTCTCTTATACGCTTCAAATACACTGTCAGGATTCTTGCGCTCCATTATGCTTCCGCTTGCGAACATCATAAGAAACAGAAACTTATCATCCGGCAGACCGAAGTATGCCCTGTCAAATTCTTCTGACACAGGTGCTTCAACGCAGTACGGAAGAGTCATTACCGGCTTATCCGTGTACTTTTTGAGTGTATTGGTAATAAAATCAGCCGGTGTCCATATCTCGTCAACAAGATCTATGCATCCAAGCCATTCTTCCGGAAATTCTTCAAGCTCCCACAGCCAGTAAGCTATATTATACCTGTGATCCCACACATTCTGTCCCATATTCATGAATGCAAGAGTGAATTCACTTGCATTAATATGAAAAATGTTGATATCATACGGTAATTCATCCGTTATCTTATCATCATGCGTATGGTCATTCATGCTTGGTCCCGGCGGCACGAAGAAATCATGCAGTACATATTCCTCTCCGCTTGCCTCAAGTATATCGGCAATCAGTCTTGTACTCTGTCCCAGCCCGGTCTCTGCGCGGATATTACCGATAAGATTAATCCCTTCCCGGTATGTTCTGTCATACGGTATTATATTGGCATTCTTTAACCTGTCCGTATTACGTCTTACTATTGATTCTTTGACAGAGCTCAGCACACTCTGCGGAACAATTTTCAGAAGAACCGGTCTTAACTTTTCTGCTGTGTCCAGCGCTAATTTGGATAGTCCCATTAGTTGTCCTCAATAAACTTTCTTACAATGCCTCCAAGATGTTCCGGAGAATATTTGTTAATAGCATCCCGATATGCCTTTTCATCTATCTGTGTATTATAATCAAACATTTTCTTAACGAAGCTGTCAATCTGGAAATTAACCTTGTTGAATCCCTGCATCTCAAATGTATTGAGACAGTCGCCGGCAATCTCCTTATAGATATCGAGGTCACCGGTAATAACAGGCTTACCATGCTTCATAGCCTCAAGTATAGGCATTCCAAAGCCCTCAGCCCTTGATGGGAATAAAAAGCATGAACAGTGTGCATATAATTCGTGCTTCTTATCATCCGTGACATAATCAAGATATTCGACACCGCCACATTCAGCCTGAACCTCATGCAGGAGCTGCTCAATATCATCTTCAAGCATCTTGCCTGCCACAACAAGCTTCTTTGTTCCTTTGCGGTAACGGTATTCCCTGTATCCGTTAAGGAGTATGTCAACACCCTTGCGTTTCTCCATATTGCCTATATACAGAAAATACCCGTCATCTGTGTTCTCATATTCCTTTGTGAGCGGATTCGTGATAATATACGCCGTCTCATTCTTAATCTTCTTCGCTTCAGGGAATATTGCCTCTGTTGTAAGCTTCGTCTGATGTGAATTATAGAGAATCATGTCTGTATTCTTAAGGGTCTTTGAAAGGCTGTGCCTGAAGTAAATACTGTACACTCTTCCGAAATACTTTACATGTGTTATCGGGAACATGTCATGTATTGTTATCATTGTCCTGAACGAGCCTTTAAGATTCACCGGAATAAGCGAATTAACTTCCCAGAATACATCCGGCTTAATGTCTTCCAGCTGCTTCTTAATAAATGCAAAATACGCATACACCCCTGCGCTCTTGTATACGTGCCGGTCAGACGTTCTCACCTCTATTCCTTTTTCCTGAAAATACTTTATATATTCACTTGTCGCCACATCCGATAAGAGGACAAATTCCAATTCATCATACTGTATCAGTTGTTTTAAAAAATCAAAAAGATACATCCCCACGCCGCTGGGTCTACTGCCCATCGACCTTGCATCTATTGCTATCTTCACTGCCTACTCCAATTCTTCACAATTATCTGTTAAGTGATTTGATACCCGGCCACTTAGTATCCTTCTCTGAGAATATCAGTTCCATTCCTTCAGGAACAGGCCACTCAATTCCTATATCCTTATCATCCCATATAATTCCGCCCTCATCGTTAGGATGGTAAAAATCCGTTACCTTATAACAGAATTCTGCATAATCCGATAATACAAGGAACCCATGGGCAAAATCCTTCGGAATAAAGAACTGCTTCTTATTCTCAGCTGACAGAACAACACCAAACCACTGTCCATATGTCGGAGAACCCTTTCTGATATCTACCGCTACATCAAATACCTCGCCATTTACAACTCTTACAAGCTTGTCCTGCGGATAATTAATCTGAAAATGCAGTCCGCGCAATACGCCCTTCTTAGATGCTGACTGGTTATCCTGAACGAACTTACAGTCAATTCCTGCCTCTGCAAAATCATTGTAATTATATGTCTCCATAAAATATCCGCGGTTATCACCGAACACTGCCGGCTCAATAACCTTAAGACCTTCTATTCCGCATGTTGTAACTTTAATTTTACCCATTATATCTCCTTTTATGAATCAATATGCTAATTATATATATTGTTCTATTCCTGTGACTCAAGAATCTTTACATATCTTGCAACCGCATCCTGCCATGCAGGCAATCTGTTGAATCCGTTAGCTGTAAGCTTATCCTTGTTCAGTCTGCTGTTATGAGGTCTCTTTGCCTTAACCGGGAATTCACCTGAACTTACAGGCGTAACCTTAACATCATTCATGCCTGCTGCCCTGAATATCTCACATGCAAATTCATACCAGCTGCAAAGCCCTTCGTTGGTTGCATGGTATGTTCCGTATCTGTCACTCTCAATCATGTCGCACAGAAGTACCGAAAGATCCGGTGTATATGTTGGTGAACCTATCTGGTCATCAACAACCTTAACCGCCCCATTCTGCTTTCCAAGCCTTAACATTGTCTTGACAAAATTATTGCCGTTGACTCCGAATACCCATGCAATTCTTACAATAAAGAACTTTTCAACAAGCTCCCTTACAGCCTGCTCTCCTTCATACTTAGTCTCACCATATACGTTAAGCGGAGTTGTAACTTCATCGTCAGGCTCCCACGGTCTTGTACCCTCGCCGTCAAATACATAATCCGTGCTTATATACATCATCTTACAGCCAAGTCTGTCGCAGCTTGCTGCAATGTTGCGTGTTCCCTGTGCGTTAATGTTTCTGCACACTTCAACATCTTCTTCAGCCTTATCAACTGCCGTATATGCTGCGCAATGAATCACTGCATCAGGCGCAGCATCCGTGATAACACGCTCAACCGCCTCTGCATCTGTAATGTCCATCTCATTCCTGTCTGTCGGAATAGCTGTATGACCTCTCTTCTCAAGCTCTATTACAAGATCATGTCCCAGCTGTCCGTCAGCGCCTGTTACCAATACCTTCATAGCAGCTCCTTATCTGTTCTTATACATCTTCTCATAATACTGCTGATAATCACCGCTGATGATATGCTCCCACCACTCGCGGTTCTCAAGATACCACTTAACTGTCTTCTTGATGCCTTCATCAAACAGTGTAAGCGGCTCCCAGCCAAGTTCTGCATGAATCTTTGCAGGGTCAATTGCATAACGTCTGTCATGTCCCGGTCTGTCTGTTACATATGTTATAAGGTCCTCGCTCTTGCCAAGCTCCTTAAGTACAGTCTTAACAACCTGAAGATTAGTTCTCTCATTATGACCGCCAATATTGTATACTTCTCCTACGCGTCCCTTGTGAATAATCATATCTATTGCACGGCAGTGATCCTCAACATACAGCCAGTCTCTTACATTCTCACCCTTGCCATATACCGGAAGTGGCTTATCGTTAAGTGCGTTGGCAATCATAAGAGGTATAAGCTTCTCCGGAAAATGGTATGGTCCGTAATTGTTAGAGCATCTTGAAATCGTAGTAGGCAGTCCATACGTTCTGTGATATGCCATTACAAGCAGATCCGCACTTGCCTTAGATGCTGAATAAGGACTTGATGTATGAAGCGGCGTCTCTTCTGTAAAGAACAGATCCGGCCTGTCAAGAGGAAGATCTCCATATACCTCATCCGTCGATACCTGATGATATCTCTTAATTCCGTAGATACGGCATGCATCAAGAAGCACGCCTGTTCCGATAATATTAGTCTGAAGGAATATTCCCGGGTCAGTGATTGAACGGTCAACATGGCTTTCTGCCGCAAAGTTAACGACTACATCCGGCTTCTCCTTCTCAAAAAGTGCATATACCGCATCTCTGTCCGCAATATCAGCCTTCACAAATGTAAAGTTAGGGTTGTCCATAACAGGCTCAAGTGTCTCCATATTACCTGCATATGTCAGCTTGTCAAGACATATAATCTGATATTCAGGATGCTCCTTTAACATATAATGAACAAAATTACCGCCAATAAATCCGGCTCCACCAGTTACAATAATCTTCATAATCTATGTATCCTCTCAAAAATATATTATTCATTCATATAACATAAAACGCTTTTATCGTTATATGCTTTAGTACAGAATCCTTCCATCCGCTACCTGCTTAAGATGCGCTCCGTATGGCGACTTGCCATATCTTGCAGCATGCTCAAGAAGCTGCTCCTTTGTTATCCACTTATTACGGTATGCGATCTCTTCAATTGCCGAAATCTGGATTCCCTGACGGTTCTCGACAACCTTAATGAATTCTGTAGCCTCTGAAAGTGCATCCATTGTTCCTGTATCAAGCCACGCATATCCGCGCCCAAGTGTTACGACATTGAGATTGCCTTTCTCAAGATAGATTCTGTTAAGGTCTGTTATCTCAAGCTCACCTCTTGCTGACGGCTTAATTGACTTGGCATATTCACATACATTCTTATCATAAAAATACAGACCGGTCACGCAATAATTAGACTTTGGATGTTCCGGTTTCTCTTCAATAGATATTGCCTTGCCATTCCCGTCAAATTCTACAATTCCGAATCTCTCCGGATCATTAACATAATATCCGAATACAGTTGCCCCATCCTGTCTTGCTGCAGCTTCCTTAAGATGCTTTCCAAGTCCGTCTCCATAGAAGATGTTATCTCCGAGAACCATTGCACATGAATCCCCATCAATAAACTCCTCTCCAAGTATGAATGCCTGTGCAAGTCCGTCAGGTGACGGCTGTACCTTATAACTCAGATTAATTCCGAGACTGCTCCCATCGCCAAACAGCCTTTCAAAATTAGGCAGATCGTTAGGTGTAGATATAATAAGAATATCCCTGATTCCCGCCATCATAAGAACTGACATCGGATAATATATCATTGGTTTATCATACACCGGAAGAAGCTGCTTGCTTGTTACCATCGTAAGCGGATACAGTCTTGTACCGCTGCCTCCAGCCAATATTATTCCTTTCATTCTGAACCTCCATTATCCTGTGTACTTCTGCAAAAGGGCAGAGATACCCATATTTGTACATTATTATCTACATAATAGCAAACTGCTTCTGCTTTGTCAACGAAACAGGGCTTTTAGCGCAAAAAGTACAAAAAACTCCGGCAGTCATCTCTGACCGCCGGAGCTTTTATATTTAAGAGGTTGTTATGAACTTATAATTAAGCTCTCTTCTTCTTTGATACAACAATACCTGCACAGATAACTGCTGCACTTGCAAGAAGAATAACTACTATTGGCATGATTGGTGTGCTGTCACCTGTCTTAGCTGATTCAATTGTCTGACCAGCCTCGCCGTTAGCTGCCTTCTGCAGATATACTACTGCAAATGGGCTGAGCTCTGTTACGTTAACACTAAGTCCTGCCTGATTAACTGCCGGATCAATAACATCAAGTGTTCCGCTCTTAAGAAGATGAAGTACTGAGAATGTATATCCATCCGCATTAGTTCCGTCAGGATAAGCAAATGCTATTGTAAGAGTTCCCTCGAATGTAAGTGGGTTGCCTGCTGCATCAACAAGCTCAACTTCATAGTAAGCTACGCCTGCATTGTCAGCAATCTTAAGTCCCTGATTCTTAGCTGCCTCAAGAATTGATGCTGCTGTTGAATCATCTGCTGCCTTAGGAACTGCCTTAACATATACATCACCTGCTGTTACAGTTGCACCTGCTGCATTCTTGATAACTGTTCCTGCTGAAGCAGCAACAACTACATTCTGACCGATCACATTAACTGTGCCCTTAACATCAGGATTTGTGATAACTGTTTCCTCTGTTGTTGTATCGTCCTCAGAATCATCTGCATCAGGTTCAACTGATGGCATAGGTGTAATCACTGATGATGCTGTACCATTAAGTCTTGCACCAACACCTGCAGGTGCCTTATCAGTAAGAACAAGAAGTCCATTCATGTTGATTGTTCCGTCTGCATTTCTTGTAGGAACAATTGATGTATCTGTTGATACAAACCAGTCATCTGTTACAGTTGCACCTGACTTGTTAGATGACTTCTGAGCAGTAGTATCCCAATAATAGTTACTGTCACCATAAATCTTGCTCTCATCCTGCGTACCCTTTGCCTTAAACTGCTCTGACACATTAGTATCCTTTCTGTATGAAAGAATTCCATTAGCGCCAAAGTCTGTGTTAGCTGCTGTATTTGTGTAGAATGCTACATTATAGCTCTCGTTGTTAAATGTTGTGCTGCTTGTTACCTGAATATCAGGGCAGCTGTTTGAATCAATACCCTTAGCCTTATTGTTGTAAGCTACTGAGTTAATAAGTCTGTGATAACCTGAGAGGCTGTCACCACCCATCTTAAATCCGTTACCATTACCGGCATTAGTTCCATCCTCAAGGTAACCATTTCCATAGGCTACGCAATTTTGAAGCGTTACTGATCCAATTGATCCTGTCTCTACCTTAGCAAAAAGATCCCATCCATCATCGGCATTATTATATGAGATACATCCATCGAACACATTACCGTCTGCTACAGTAAGCTTAGCAGCGAATCCATCTGCATCCTCGTAACCCTTATCTGCATTGCCATATGATGTACAATTAAGAATAAGGTTATATGATGGCCAGTTATCCCATGTATCTGATGAGAGATATCTGCTTATCTGGATACCTGTGTTACCATTATGATAAGTATTAATCTGATCAAGTACGTTGTGGCTTCCTGACACCTGAACACCCTTAAGGGCATCTGCTGAATGTGTTACATCAAAGCCCTTGAAGTACCAGTAATCACCTGCAAGAACCATACCTGCACATGTCCAGTTGAAATCAAGTACCGGACGCTCTGTTGCATTAGGATCAGCCATCATTACGATATTGCTGTCTGCTGTTCCGCTATGACCTCTCTCAGTCTTGATTGTTGATGAAAGGCTGTACTTACCACCCTTAAGAATAATCTGCTGTCCAGGCTGTGCATACTTAACAGCTGTGTAGATATCTACAGGATTTGACTCATAACCGCTTCCCTGTGAAGTTCCGTCAGGAGCTACCCAGATTGCTTCTCCAGCCTCGCCTATTGCCTTATATGTAACCACATGCTCAAATGTATATGGCTCATATGATGTTAACGCATCACCCTTAAGTGGCTTAAAGTTAGGATCCGGTGTAAATGTAATTACAAAGTAGTTTGCACCACCATGAAGCTTAATTGTCTTCTTATATGTCTCGTTAGCCTTAACAGGAACATCATCAATTCCATATCCTTCGATTGAAATCTTACCGTCTGCAGTTGATACGAACTGAAGCTCGTAATCCTCAACACCGGTTGTTGTTGCTGATGTTACTGTGTAGCTTGGTGTTACAAGCTTAAGAGGCTTTGACTCTGCCGGTGCATCTGTAGCAGGATCTGTAAGCTCAAGTGAGATGTCTGAGAATGTAGCCTCAGCATTTCTTGATGCAAAGAAGCCTGCATATACATAATCTTCATCAAGCTGGCTGAGTGCATCTCTGTCATAATACTTCTGAGTCTTAATCTCCTTACCGTCTGCATCAGAATATGTTACAAAGTAACCTGTGTTATTTCTCTGAATTGTAAGATAGTAATCTGTAAGTGCTGTAAGTCCTTCAGAAACTGCTGTGTTATTACTGTTGCCGATAACATTGTATGTTCCTGCATCAAGATTCATTGCTGATGTCTCAAGAGTTACTGTCTCTGTCTTGAAATCACTGTTGATTGTAGCTGTATCACTTGCTACAAACTTATCAAGGTTACCCTTGTTAACGCCAGTCTTAGCAATAACACCAAGACCAAGCTTCATAGAAATCTTCTTGCCGGCATCACTAATCTCGCCAGTCTCTTCATCAACATAATACTCAACCTTTGATGCAATAGCCTGATACTGGTTATTCCAGAATGCAGTAGCATCTCCGTTATCACCTACACGGTCAGCTACCATTAAGCCATAACCTTCCTGACCGTTACTGAGTGTCCACTGATTAACATGAACCTTAGCTCTGAGTGTGAAGTTAGATGTTGTAGGTATCTTTGTATAATAGAATGATACACCATCTGTTGAGTTAGGAACAATCTTACCTGCATTGCCCATAGCAGATACTGTTACTGAACCATTCTTAGCATCTCCGCTGTACTTGTTCTTTGAACCTGTGCTTGAACCATAAGCTGAGAACTGCCATGCTGTCTCCGCCTTATCTGTAGCTGTTGCCTTAACTGCTGCTGATGTCTCACTCTTTGTTGCACCCTTAACAGCTACAACTGTAAATGAATACTCTGTGCCAATTGCAAGTCCTGATACTGTATACTCTACCCCGGTTGTTGTTCCTGCAAGTGCTCCATTGCAGTATACTTCATAGCTTTCAGCCTCAGGAACTGCTTTCCACTCAACCTTGATTGAACCGTTGCCTGCACTTGCTGCTGTCTCAATAACAGGCTTTGCAAGTGGAAGTGTAAAGTTAACATTAACTGAATTACTTGCCTTATCTTCCTTACCATCTCTTGATAACGTAGCTGAGAATGAGTAAGCTCCTGTAGCTGAAGGCTTGAACTCAACTGCTCCAGATGTACCCTCAACCTTTGTTACCTTTGTATCTACGACCTTGCCGCTTGCGTCCTTCATCTCGACTGTAAGCTTCTCGCCGCCGTTAGAACCGATTACTGCTGTATATGGAACCTTAACTGTATCTCCGTCTACTGTTGGAGTTGCAAGCTCAGGAGCCTTAACTGTTGACCAGTCAAGAGCAGGTGTACCCTTCTCAAGAGTAATTGCATATACATATGCCTTAGAACCGTCCAGATAGAAGTAGTATGTTCCACCCTTCTCCATCTCGAATGTCATTGTTCCTGATGGCACTGACGAATCTGTTTTAATCTCGTTAGCCGTTCCACTCTTATCCTGCACAAAATGCCATGTCTTTGCCGCTTTCTTACATACGAATGATACTCTTGAATCTTCCTTAGCTGTAAGCTTGAAGGCAGCACCTGATGTAGGAATCTGACCACCCTTAGGTGATGCGTTAGATACGCCCTGTACAGCCTTAGTATAGGTTGTTCCTTCTACTTCGTCTCCTGCCGGATTCTTCTGTACCATATCACAGAGAACCTCAAGATTAGCTACTGTATCATCGCCATATACCATTCCTGCTTTAAGACCGTCATCGCTCTGGATTGCATCTATGGATACTTTCTTGTAGTCGCTCTCCTTCTCATATGAGTAAGCAATATCATATATGTATGCCTTAGAGCCATCAAGATAGAAATAATATGTTCCACCCTGCACAACATCAAATGATGTTGTGCCTGTAGGCACTGATGAACCTGTTTTAATCTCGTTAGCTGTTCCGTTCTTATCCTGTACAAAATGCCATGTCTTTGCTGCTTTCTTAAGTACAAATGATACCTTGGCATTAATTGCTGCTGTAACCTTAACTGCCGCACCTGATGTAGGAATCTGACCACCCTTAGGTGATGCATTAGATCCGCCCTGTACAGCCTTTGTATAGGTTGTTCCTTCCACCTCGTCTCCTGCTGGACTCTTCTGTGGCATATCACAGAGAACCTCTATGGAAACTTCTTTCTCATCGCCGTACTTTGTTCCGGCTTTGAGTCCATCATCGCTCTTTACTGCATCAATATGCTTGGTAACCTGTACGCCGTCACCAGCCTTAGCAGCAACAAGAGTGAAGTCTGATGGGACTAATCCGATCAGCATGAGCGCTGCCATAAATACTGCGGCAATGCCCTTCTTTCTTCTTCCTTTCATAAAAACCTCCTCTAAATTTTAAAAAAAGTTGTAGTCAATCGACTACTTATTCCCATAATAGCCCTAATTCACAGTATTTTCAAGCTGTTTTGTGTAATTTGCCTAAATAGACAAAATGCTCTTCGTTTTTTTGTGCAATTTTAATATATAACTGTATGATAAGATACATTTATTAAGAAAAATTTTTACAAAATCATCATATTGATAAAATTTTTAACCCGATAACAAAAAGAACAGGATAATATCTAAGATGCTCATAAGAAAGATTCTGCGTGCGGCAGCATTCTGCCTCACGTTCATTATATTAATGTACACAATCAACTTTATATTCTGGGATGATATCCACGCCCTCTCACGCCTTACGATGTCAGAGATGTATAACTATAATGGCAATATCGATACCGTTGTGCTAGGTTCCTCATATGTCGTGCATGGCTTTAATCCCAAGATTGCAGATGAAGTCTCAGGCGCACACACATACAACGCTGCAACTAAGCTTCAGGCGCCGGACGGTTCATATTATATGCTTAAGGAAATCATTAAGCACCACAAGGTCAGCACTGTATATATAGACTGTAACAATGTAATCATGTCGCAGTTCAAGTCTGTCAATTACGGTGCCAACTCCATTATTTCAGTATATATGAAGCTCTCCCTTGACAAATACCGCTTTGTATATGAAAGCGGCGGCGGTGAAGCACTTTTGAAGAATGCATTTCCGTTTCTTATAAGGAAAAAGCTTAATTTCATCCCAATTATCAAGGCAAAGCTGACAGACGGATATAATCCGGGGAATTACCGCTATGTTAATCTTGATGATGAAGAGTATGCCGGTCTGGGATACGTTATTAAAGATGGTGTTATGAAAGATGATGACAATTATGAGTCAATATGGGATATAGACCCTTCCGAACCGCTGACTGAATTCTCAAGGTATAATCTTAAGCGGATTGCGGATCTTTGCCGCGAGAATAACATAAGACTTGTTCTGATGACCGTGCCTGTTGCATCTGAGATGGTACGCCGCACGGATAACGTTCAGGTCTATATAGACGCAGTTCAGGCTTTTGCTGATGAGAATAATATCGAATATCACAACTATAATCTCGCCAGAAGCCGGTACTGCCTGATGAAGATAAGCGATTATTCCGACAAGGAGCACCTTAATGATACAGGTGCCGCTAACTTTACACGCCAGTTCATGCAGACCGAGACTGCACTTGCCGATGGTACACTGACCAAGGCCGATGTGTTCTATGACTCGATAAGTGATAAGATGGAATATGACCCCGGTGAGAGTGTGAGGTATTACAGGGATTTGAATAACTTACACTAATATTTTCCCCCACTTTCCTCTTGCCATGCCCGCATTTCCATGATATACTAACCTCTGTTTTTCATGTGAAGCCGCAAAACCAAGGTCTGATTTGGCTTCCCGCCGATTCCCGGCGTAAAATGAATCGAGTGTTCGAGACCTTCCACTCGTAAAACAAAACTAAAGGAGACAACTAAATATGAGAAACAAAAAGGTACTTTTCATCACTCAGGCAGCCGTTATAGCTGCTCTTTATGTTGTGCTGACACAGTTTGCCAACATGCTCGGACTCGCTAACGGAGCAATTCAGGTCCGTTTTTCGGAGGCACTTACAATCCTTCCGTTCTTCACACCTGCTGCCATTCCGGGTCTTGCAATCGGATGCTTCTTAAGCAATGTACTCACAGGATGTGCTGTCTACGACATCATCTTCGGTACAATCGCAACACTTATCGGTGCTGTCGGAACATACCTGCTCCGCCGTTTTAAGTGGCTCGCGCCTGTTCCTCCGATTGTTGCCAACACAATCATTGTCCCATGGGTATTAAGACTTGTTTACGAAGCTCCCGGAACCATATGGTATCTTATGATTACTGTCGGTGCAGGAGAAGTAATTTCATGCGGAATTCTCGGAATGATTCTTCTGTTTGCGCTCAGCCGCTATAGAAGTGTAATTTTCCCTGATACACAGAATGTTGCCAATTAATATAAAGCAATAACTTTAAGTACTGATAAAAAGCAGCAGAATACGATTATAAATGATTATCTATACGATAACCGCAATCGCAACCTGCTGCTTTTTCATCTTTTTATCTCTTCAAAGAAGCCATCCAGCTTCTTAAGTGTCCTTACAAGAATCTCTGCCTCATCATCACTCAAGTCCCGCATCACCGCTTCAACCATATTCCTGTGGAAATGCATATGGTGTGCATACGCCCTGTGCCCCTTATCAGTAAGTGTGGCATATACCACTCTCTTATCCTTCTCGCCGCGCCTGCGCTCTACATAGCCCTTTTTCACAAGACCGTTAATTCCAATCGTAAGCGTTCCCATTGTAACATCAAGGAGCTTTGATATCTGGGACATTGTCCTCGGTTCACCGATTCCGACCGCCTCTATAATATGCATATCCGTAACCGAAATATCGGAGAACTCACCAACAATAAGTGCCTTCTCCTCAATCCCCATTATATCGTTAAAGAGATTAACAAGTATTGAATTGAGTATATTATAATTATCCTGCATTCTATTCTGACACATTTTCCTCTCTTATTGCTGCCACAAGCTGGAATCTGAACGCTCCTGCTCCTGATATGTTACGGTATCTCGTATCTGCATTATCCTTAAGGCTGTGCATCTCAAATGAACAGTGTTCAATATATTCAAGCGGATATGCCTGATATCTTGAGTTCCTAATTGTATCATGAGGCCAGAATACCCTTATCGAATCCTTCATAGTCTCATAATTCTCCGAATACTGGCGTGAGACAAGCTCTGCAAGCGGTTCATCTGCCATGAATACATGCGCATAGTAACTTACCTTCTTTGAAAAAAGCTCTTCTTTGAATTCCTTGAGCCATTCCGTATTAGCCGCTGATATAAGCACAATAGGGAACCGCCTCTGATTATTATTAATGAGCTTCATAAGACTGTCAAAATGCTTTTCAGTCTTCTTAATCACCTGTCCACGAAGTTCTTCACCGTCCACGAGACCAATCTTACCGGCAATTCGGCCATAGAATGAAGGTCTTGAGAATGATGAACTGTTGATAAGCCCATGGTTGGACTTTATCTCATAAAAATCATTCTGTACCCAGAGTGCAAGCCTGTTGCCTGACGGATATATCTTCGCTTTAGTAGACCACATCTTGCAGGCTTCCTTGGAATCAGGCTGCGTAACCTCTATTGACATGAGCTGTTCATCCCAGTCAATACTTTCGCTTACCTTATATCCCACCGTATCAAGGACAAATGTATCCGGTGCCTGCGGAATACCCGGAAAAATATTCTCATACTTTTCAATAATCCACTTATGTATTATCTCACTTGCCGCCATAAATATAAGTTCTGAATCAATATCGCTTTCCTTAAGATACGTAAGAGATCTGAACACGTTGAATCTTGTAAGCGTAGGAAGTGCCTTTTCACGATTCGGCTGCTCGTAAGACTTTTCCTTGAGAAGCCCAAGCTTTGAAACTGCCTCAGATATCTCTTTATTATGGAGAAAATGTTCATTGATTATTGCTATTATGCTGTTGGAGCTAAGCTCAATATCCTTGTAGCAATCCATAAGCGTCATTATAAAATCCGCTCTCTCAAGCTTATATATAAACTTACCAATCGATATATTCCCGTCAAGAATCTCCTGAAGCTGAGGATGCAGGTCATCCGGAGTAATTCTCAGATGATAATGACACCTTATCATAGAGTTCCAGTCTTTTTCCTTGTAATAGGTATGACCCATCTCTTCAAGCATTGATATTATTGAGTCATCACAAAGCTCAAGAGTTGCAAGAACACTGTTCAGCTTACGCGCATAATGACGTGACTCGTCATGCTCCCACATCTTGGTATATTTGTAGCGCATGTCATGCTCAATCTCATGCCATCCCTCGAAAGCCATTGTTCTTATCTGCACTTCAAATGTCTTGTCAATCGGAAGTTCCCATGTCTGCGGAGATATTCTGTCAGCAATATACTTCGGCAGCGACATTACACCATTAGTCTTCATGGATTTGAATTCCGATGTTGTCTGGCTGCTTACAGCCCACTCGCACTCAGGGAACTCTCTCTCGATAAGATCCTTGCATATCTTGATATCATCCACATAATACAGTACTATTCTGAGTCCTATAAGGTCCTGCATCTTATGATATGCATTGTAATTCTTACTTACATTCGTAAGCTTTGTTACTATAGAATCTTCACTCTTGACGCGGTAAAAAATTCTGTGATAAATACCGCACCGGTTAAGCGGTCCTTCTATAATCTCCCGCATATCGTCCGCAACCGTCTCAGGCACCGTTATCTGCGATACCTTCTGTCTGAGTGTTTCGATATCGTTGTCATCCAAATCTATATGTCTGTTTATAACTTTATTATAATCCTGATTCATTCCGTTACCTGTTCCATGCCTCAATAACTAGTCTTATATGCCTGTCATAAAATACTTGTAAATGATTCCGTAATCCTGGTCATCCCATGTGCAGTCCACCTTGTACCATGCCCCATTATACCAGACTATGTTCCATGCATGATTATTGCCTGTTGCACAGTAACACGGAATTCCTAATTTATCCATAAATTTCTGAAAGAGCGTTGCGTAACCGTCGCATACCGCAAGATGCTCGAACAGTGCATTATACCCCGAATGTCTGCTCGCAAGTCCATATACCGTAGCATCGTCATAATCTGTTGTAAGACATATCCAGTCGTGGACATTTTTAATTGTATCGTACTCAGTCGGTCCGACAAGGTATGGTGCAAGCATACCTACAGTAGCGTCAAAAATCTGCTCCTGCTCCATTGTCAGCTTCCAGTCAAACTGTATATTAAGATAATCGTCTGAATACCAGCATCCATACCCTGCATACTGCATCTGCTGATATGTATTAATTCCTGTTATCGGATGCACCGAAAGATTCAGATAAGTAATAAGCGCATATACGTTAACTTCCTCCGGACTGAATGCTAATTCAACGTCATTATCCATGTTGGCAATGGCACTGTCAATATATGCCATACCTTCTGTGTCTGAACTTATCCCCACTTCTTCAGCCTTTGCACTTACAGGACTGATACCTATGAAAAATGCTGCTGCCAGTGTCACAAACGCAATACCTAATATTCTGTCAAATCTTCTCATAGCACGCCCTCCATTCACTTATATCTACCATAAAATTACCACTAACACCACATATTGTCAAACTTCCCAGCTCTCACCATCGTTATGGATCATCACCACACGATCCCTGTATTCAGCTGATACCGGCATAGCCTTAAGCTTCTCTATCGCATCAAATCTTCCCCAGCAGTGCATAGGAAAAGCCATCTTAATATCCCAGCGTCGCATATAGTAATCAAAGCCAAGGAAAAATCCCTCTTCCTTAAGCCTGATATCAAGCGGCAGGAACGCAGCATCAATATGCAGGTTTTTGTCAAATTTGTCTATCTGTGCCTTAAAATCCTTCTCCATCTGCAGCGACTGCTGCGGTGTATACTGATCCCACCACCACCAGTTAAGATCCCCTGCGTGGTAAAGCGTCTTACCTTCCGTCCGTATAATGAATGCAACACCCGAATCGGTTGACGTAAGCGTTGTCACATGAATATCGTCAAAATCATATTCCCGGTCCTTGCCGACATAATTAATTCTGTCACGCGCCACAATGGGAATATTCCATCTGTCCATGTATTTTTCATTCATCCGTGTTTCTTTGGCAAGAATGTACGTTATATCCGGATATTCCAATGCAAAGTTGAATATTTTCTTGCTGAAATGGTCATAGTGCTTGTGACTTGCAAACACATAGATTCTGTAGTCTTTATCCCATTGCGGCAGTTCCCCGTTAAAATAATCAAACAAAAGGACCTTCTTTGATTCCGGGAATTCTATTGCAAATGAGCTGTGATGTACATATGTTATCTTCATAATTATCTGTAAAGCCCCTTAAGCAGCGCAATCTCCTTTGCATATCCTTCCGCTTCATTCGGTGTCTCAAGATAGAACGGAAGCTCCCTCAGTGAAGGATGGTTTATTATTCTTTCAAATGCCTCCGTGCCTATTGAACCCTCGCCAATCTTCTCATGTCTGTCCTTGTGGCTTGCAAACGGATTCTTATCATCATTAATGTGTACCGCCTTAAGTCTGTCAAGCCCGATTACCCTGTCAAACTCAGCAAGCACACCATCAAGGTCATTCACGATATCATATCCGGCATCATATACATGACATGTGTCAAGGCACACGCCCATATGTGATGAAAGCTTTACACCGTCAAGTATCGTCTTAAGTTCCTCAAATGTTCTTCCTATCTCACTGCCCTTGCCCGCCATAGTCTCCAGAAGTACTGTTGTTGACTGGTTCTCACTGAGCACCTCGTTAAGCATTTGTATAATATATTCCGTTCCGGCCTCTACGCCCTGTGACACATGGCTTCCCGGATGAAAATTATACAGATTGCCCGGTGTCTGCTCCATTCTTACCAGGTCATCCGCCATCGTCCTTTTGGCAAAATCTCTCGTAGACTCATCCTTGGAGCATGCGTTAAGCGTATATGGGGCATGTGCAAGTATTACATCAATCCCGTATTCGCCACACAATTCGTGAAATTCTGCTATATCTGCCGGGTCAATCGCCTTGGCACTTCCACCTCTTGGATTACGTGTAAAGAACTGAAATGTGTTGCCGCCCAGCCTGTGTATCTCCTTTGCCATATTGGCATATCCCTTAGATGTTGACAAATGACACCCAATCTTAAACATATTCTGCCTCCGTTTCATTTATGATAACAACTGCTGATATACATCCCTCTTGGATATTCCCCTGTCCTTAGCTGCCATTCTCATAGCCTCCTTGCGGTCAATACCCTGATTTTCATACATTGCCACGTGCTCCTGAATGCTCATTGCATCCCATGACTTCTGCTTTTCAAGCTTAAGCTCCTGTCTGTCCCTTCCGGCTATCACAAGCACATACTCGCCTCTCGGCTGCCGGCTCTTATAGAATTGTGATGCCTCTTCAAGAGTTGTCTTCCAGACCTTCTCATAGCGTTTTGTAAGCTCCTTGCAGATACTTACACTCCTGTCACCGCCAAGCACGCCTGTAAGCTCGTCTATAAGTGCGGCAAGATGGTGCGGCGCTTCATGTATAATTATCGTTCTTGTCTCATTTTTAAGCTCTTCAAGAACATCCGCCCTCTCTTTCTTGTCGAATGGGAGAAATGCTTCAAACACAAATCTTCGTGTCGGCTGTCCCGACATGGTGAGCGCTGTGATGCAGGCTGCCGCCCCAGGAAGTGACGTAACCTGTATACCCGCTTCATGGCACTGTCTTACAAGCTCCTCGCCGGGGTCTGAGATTCCCGGAGTTCCCGCGTCAGTTATAAGTGCAATATTAGTTCCTGCACGCATTTTGTCAACAAGAACCTTTGCCTTCTCAACCTTATTATGCTCATGATAGCTCGTCATCGGTGTCTTTATCTCAAAATGATTCAGAAGCTTTATACTGTTGCGCGTATCCTCCGCAGCAATAAGATCCACTTCCTTCAATGTCCTTATTACCCTGAAAGTAATATCTTCAAGATTGCCTATCGGCGTTGCACACAGATAAAGCATTCCCTGTCCCGTAATATTATCGCTCATCTTCTCCTCCATCCCTGTAGTATCTGAGCACATCCTCAGTATAACCGCCATCTTCATTATACACAATAAGCGGTGGTTCTGTCGTAAGCTGCGAATTGCCGCCCCTTACAGCCTCAATAAGCACCATATTGGCATTCTTCCCATATGACGGATATACCATCCGCATTCTTTTGGGTTCAAGCCTGTAGCTGTGGCACAGCTCAAATATCTGTACAAGCCTCTGCGGTCTGTGAACCATGTAGAATCTGCCCTTATCCCTTAGAAGTGCTGCAGATGTGCTGATAATATCCTCAAGCGTACAGCATATCTCATGCCTTGCGATTGCCTTAGGTGAGGACGGATTGACAATTCCGTGATTCTCATTCATATATGGCGGATTAACCGTAACAACATCAAATCTTCCGCGCTTATAGAGTGAAACCGCATTCTTAAGGTCATCATTTACAATATCGATTCTGTCAGCGGTATTATTAAGTTCAACGCTTCTCCTTGCAAGCTCTGCACTCTCCTTCTGTATCTCCAGTCCCGTATAATGCTTTCCTTTTGTCTTCGCCTCCATCAGCACCGGAATTATACCGTTACCCGTACACAGATCCATGCATACATCGCCTTCGTTCACAACCGCATAGTTGGCAAGCAGTACTGCATCTATGCCAAAACAGAACATTGATTTGTTCTGTATCAGCATTCGCCCATGGCATTGAAGGTCATCAATTCTCTCATTCTCTTTAAGTTCCATTAAACTCCATCCCATATTGTACAAAAGCCGGAGGTATCATCTCTGAACACCTTCGGCCTCATAATCCTGAATTAATTGATATGGTTTTCTCTCTTTTTTTCCATATCCTCAAGCGCCTTAAGCTCATCATCATTGATATTAAGCTTCTCATTCCTGCGCTTAGGTTTGAACTTAAGCTCTTTTACGGCATATTCCCTTACATCCTTGTCATCGCCGTCAACCGTAACGATTACCTTGACAAGCTGTCTGAGTACGTTAACGCTGTGAACCTCGCCTTTAAGTCCTTCCGGTGTTGTAACAAAATCGCCTACATTCGGCAGTCTGCTGTTAAGATACTCATATGTATCCTCCTCATACTTAAGGCAGCACATAAGTCTCCCGCATACTCCCGATATCTTGCTTGGATTAAGTGAAAGATTCTGTTCCTTTGCCATCTTAATTGAAACCGGAATAAAATCAGCCATATATGAGCTGCAGCACAGCGGACGTCCGCATACACCTATTCCTCCGAGAATCTTTGTCTCATCCCTCACACCTATCTGGCGCAGCTCAATTCTCGTCTTGAATACGGATGCAAGATCCTTTACAAGCTCCCTGAAATCAATTCTTCCGTCAGCCGTGAAGTAGAACAGAACCTTGTTATTATCAAATGTATACTCTGTTCCTATAAGCTTCATATCAAGATTATGCTTGGCAATCTTCTCAAGACATATCCTGAATGCTTCCTTCTCCTTATCGCGGTTCTTAGCTTCCGTCTCATCATCCTCAGGTGTTGCGATCCTGATTACCGTCTTAAGCGGAGCTACAACCTTATCATCCTCGACATCACGCGGTCCGAGCACTACACTTCCGTACTCAACGCCTCTTGCTGTCTCAACTATTACATGCTGTCCCGTGCTGATCTCAAGCTTTCCCGGTGAGAAAAAATATATCTTGCCGGCATTTCTGAATCTGACTCCTACTACATTTGTCATGATATATATAAACCTTTCTGTACTGCTGTTATTACTGCCATTAATTCTCCTTCATCGTAAGGAACATAAGCTCCATTGTAAGGTCAAAATTAACATTGGCACGAAGTCTTCTCTTCGCCTTATCTATCGCATTCAGTATATTCTGTAAACCTTCATAAGAAGAAACCGATGCCTGACTGCGTATCGTCTTAAGCTCCTCCTTGAATATAAGAAGGTTGGCATCATTCGTACTTTTAAACAGTAACACATCACGATACCACATTGCAAGCAAATCAAGATAATCATTGATATCATTCTTATATCCCGACACGCTCTTTGCTGCATCAATAAGCTCACTTACCGTCATATCCCGCACATACTTAAGAATATGCATTGCATTATCCTTCATCTGCACAAATGTATCTGACACGATTATCGACTCTGCACGTCCGATGCAGCCCTGTGCAAATGCCACAGCAAATCTCGCCTCATAATCGGGTATGCTGAACTTCTCAATAAGATGCTTCTGAATAAGTGAATCTTCAACCGGTCCGAGATCAAGCTTAACGCACCTTGAAAGAATTGTCTGAAGCAGACCGTCGGCATTCTCTGTGAGCAGCATGATTATTCCGTATTCCGGCGGCTCCTCTATAGTCTTAAGTATCGCATTCTGTGCCTGAACCGTCATCTTATCCGCATCATCTATAATATAAATCTTGTATTTGCTCGAATAAGGTCTTATCTGGATATCACCTACAAGCTGCCCCCTGACATCCTCAACTCCTATGCTCGCAGGCTTTTCATGCGTAACCCTTATAATATCAGGCTGATTGCCTGAATCTGCCTGAATACAGGAATGACACTCATTACATGGACTTGTTCCATGTTTCTCACATTGCAGAGTCTTTGCAAATATACTGGCAATCATATTCTTGCCGCTGCCCTGCTCACCGTTAATGATATATGCGTGTGAGATTTTATCCAGCCTGATTGCATTCTGCAGATGTTCCTTAATCCTGTCATGTCCGATTATCTCATCAAAACTGTTCATATCAACTCCATTCTGCAGGCACAAAGTGCCTGTCACGCCTGTCCGGCTACGTTGTAACATCGAGCAGCAGACCTCTTATGTCATCTATCCTGCTCACGATTGCAATATGATCCTTTTCATCCTTAACCAGCTCACCCGCAAGGTCATCAAGATTCTTATCCACGAGCTTTACTATTCCGTACACCCTGTGCCTTCCGCGTCTGTCAAGGAAGTTCTCCCTTGAAAATTCATGTGAGCGGCTTACTACCTCATTAAGAAAGCCCTTAACCAGCTCCCTGTACCTGCGCATATCCTTAATATCCATGTGTCTGGCTATCTTCTCACCCTGCTCATTGATATCCTCCATCATGGTTCTGAGCTTCTGCTGGAGGTCCTTTTCCTCAATGTTGCTTATAAGCGTAAACTTAAATGAATCATCACCGCTGCTTACCTTAGAAGTATTATCAACACTCTGCGCCCTGGTTGTCTCATTAACTCTTATATCCACCGCATCACACCTCCCATCAGTTAATCATCATATTACCGATATCCCGTCTTATCTCAGACAGACATTGCTCTATCGCTGCATTGTTGCTATATCTCTTATTAATATTGCACTCAGCAATATTCTCTTCTGAAAAATCATGGCAGTCAGCAATAAACCTTCTGCACATCTCCTCATAATCAGGAGCCTGCTGCCGGCGCTCCCTCTCAAGCGCTCTCTCAAGCCTTATTCCGTCATCCACTTCTATATATATCGGCATAATATGCTCTTCACCAAAGTACCTGAGAAACTTCTTATATGCCTCAAGGGTGCCTATTATAATATATCTGCTGCCATTGCCAAGCTCTATCTGTCCGTCATCAGCCGTAAAATAGCGCCATATGCCATGTACCGTATTGTAGCTTCGCAGTTCTATAATCCTGCCTTCTGCTGCCATCCTGTCTGCCTGCGCATCATCAACAAAATTATATTCAACGCCCTGCGTCTCACCGCTTCTCATCGGTCTTGTCGTATATGGTACAACCTTACACAGCCCAAGCTTCTTATCATCTGCAAGCATGCGGAAAATGCTGTCTTTGCCGGATGAACTTTTCCCCATTATAAATGCTATCTCAGGCATAATATCTTCACTATCTTCCTTTCATCCGGTGCTGCCCCGCACAGTCCTGCCTCAAGCCCCATGACATCAAGCCCGTCCCTGAACGCATTGTCTACTGTGTCAATCATATTCCTGTTGATAACTTCTCCCGGACACACAAGCGGTATTCCCGGCGGATATATACATACAGTGGAAGCACTTACCCTTCCACAGGCATCATGATACTCTACTGACTCTTTGTCTTCGCAGTTAACCGCATCGTACAGATTCATCTTAATTACCGGTCTTGATATATTCACAGTCTCACTGCTGCCGATATCAGAAGTACCGCTGCGCCCTGCAAGCTCCTTATCAATCTCACACAGTGCATCATAGAACCTGTCATAATATTCTTTAGTGTCTCCCGGTCCCGTCATTGCGATAACATACCTAAGAGATGCCATCTCAAGCTGAATCCTGTATCTTTTTAATAATATATCATACAATTGTTTTCCCTGCAAACAGCCGTCTTCCGTATATATCACAAGCTTTGATATATCGTCTGACTTTGCAAGCTTTATCACACGCAGCTTCTCAAGCCTTCTTCTCAGCTTCTCAAGCTCCTTCGTATAATTATCCATGACAGCACGCCCACGCTCACTGTTCATCAGCCTTATACATCTGTTGATCGAGCCCATAAGTATATATGACGGACTTGTACTCTGGAACATATTAAGATATCTGTCTATATCAGCAATCAGCCTCTTTTTGTTAACTGCCTCTCTGCCTACATGAAGCAGAGCAGTCTGTGTGAGTGACGGAAGCGTCTTATGCAGACTCTGCACAACAACATCCGCTCCAAGCCCAAGTGCCGATTGCGGAAACTTTTCGGAATATTTAAAATGCGCGCCATGTGCCTCATCAACAATAAGCGGCACTCCATACTTATGCACAACATCTGCAATTGCTCTTATATCAGATACATTCCCCTCATATGTAGGAGAAGTGATTATAACTGCACCGACTTTTCCACTGCCTTTTTCATTTTTTACACAATTTTTAAGCGCTTTTTCCACATCATTTGACAGGATTCCACTACTTATCCACAAGTTATCCACAAATTTTGGATAAATGTACTGCGGATTGAGTTCATTTTCATAAATAGCATTATAAACCGAGATATGACAATTACGTGCAACTAATACCGTATCATGTCTTGATGTCACACCAAGTATTGCCGACATAAGGCCTATACTGCTGCCACTTACAAGATACCATGTCTTTGCTGCATCATAATATTGCGCAGCTCTTTCCTGCGCTTCTTTAAGAAATCCGTCCGGATGGTGCAGATTATCAAATCCGTCTATCTCTGTAATATCTATTCCGTATGGATTGCCTGTATCAATAAGCTGTGTATTGCGCTTATGCCCCGGCATATGCATCGGAATATACCCGGAGCTGCAATAATTCTCTAATCTGTCAAATAAATCGTCTTCATTATCAAAAGTCTTTTCAAAAGTCTTCTGCCCGCTATTAGTTGGTAACATGCAACTTCACCGAAACCTCTGCCCTGCTGTCAATCAGGTCGGTCACAACATACTTTATGTCATAATCTCCGGCCTGGTCAAATGTATATCTTCCGACAAGTGCGATATCATCTGTTATATCATTACCGCATGTATCGGCTGCCGTAACACCGCTCATAAGATCCGCCTTCTCACCAACCTTGACAGTAATATCCTTAGCTCCCTTAATCTCAGCCTTACAATTCTTCCAAGGGTTCTGAGGATTAGGATCCGTAGGGTCCCAGCCTGCATTAGGACTGTTTACCGGAATCTTAATCATCTCAGGCTTGCCGAGCGGTCCCGGTGTTGTTGTGTCATCATATATTGTTACCTGTGTTCCCTGTGGACAATTATCAAATATCCACTTAACATCTCTTACGCACATTCTTACGCATCCAAGTGATGCGGGAGAACCGAGCTTATTAAACTCTTCTGTCTCAAGAGATCCGTTGTTGGCAGTATAATAAGGTACTGAATGAAACAGATAGCCTCCGCTTATTCTGTATGCATACATACCATATGTGTAATCCACCATAAGTCTCCACTCATACTTATCGCTTGTCCTGTAACCCTCACCAACTATGGTCTCTTCGCCCTCACGGCCCACTGAGCATGTAAATGCCTTTACCGGTATCGTATACTTTCCTTCAGAATCAATTCCGTATACGGTTACACATCCCATCGCTCTGTTTACCTTTACAAAATATGGATATCTTACATCTGCCGGTGGAGTATATACCACTTCCTGAGTCTTCTGTGGCTCCGTTGCCTCAATCCATGTAACCTGTCTTGTCTGTTCCTGCGTCTGCTGCTCAGCCTGCACTTTATCCTTCTGATTATTCCCGGCTCCGCCGGCATTATGGCTGCTTATGATTGCCTTCACTCCGAATATTCCGCCTGTAACTGCTGCCGCGATTACAAGAAGTGCCACAAGATATCCCCAGTTTCTCTGAAACCAGTTCTTACGTCTTCTAAGATACTTTCTGTTTATATTACCACGACTCATATTTATCTCCATTCCTGCGTATATCTGTCTAATACCGCATCTGTCTGCATCATATAATTAACTTTATTAAGCCTTGTCTGAATAATAATATCACGAATGCTGATACAGGTCAACGCAAGACCAACTATGAATATCTCAAATAAGTTTATCCGTAAAGAAATAAAGAGACCCCGGATTAATGATTTCTCCGGGGTCTCCCACGACTATGCCTGCCATGCGGCAACATAGCCTGAAAACTCATTTATAAGCAGATATTATCTTGCTCTCTTTTTAGTGCTGAATGCTATTGCGCATGCACATACACCTGCAATAATTGCAAGAAGTGCTATTGGAGCAGTATCTCCTGTCTTTGCAGATGTTACATTCTGGTCTGAAGCTGCCTCAGCTGATGCTTCTGTTGTCTGCTCTGTCTGTGCAGGCTGTGTAACTGTCTGAGCCGGATTAACTGCAACTATCTGAGCTGTTGTCTCCTTCTCATCATTGCCATCGTCAGAGTCATCATTATTACCACCTTCAGCACCCTTGCTTACTACGATAGCAAATGGGCTGAGTGAATTAACCTTGAAGCTGATATTTCTATCATCGCCCTTAGTAACTGCATGCTCAACAATTCCTGCATTCGTCTTATGGAATACTCTTATGATATCACTGCCTGAATTGTAATCAATGCTGTCATCAATTCTGATTGAAATTGTAAGAGTTCCGTTACTTACAGTAACCTTAACATTATTTACAATTGCATTGATATCAACAAACTTCATTCCCTTAACATCATCTGAACTGATAAGATTGTTAATCTTATTCTGAAGTTCTGACTTGTCTGTATCTGCAATTGCACCTGCCTTAATGCTTACTGTGCCTGATGCAATCTCCTTGCCGTCCTTATCAGTAAACTTCACATCTGATGATACCTCTACGCCCTTAACAGGAACCTCGCCGTTCTCATCAGGAACAACCTTTACATTATCTGATGTTGTAGGTGCCTGTGTTGATGGCTGCTGACCGCCTGTTGTTGGCTGTGTCGGATTTGTAGGTTTTTCGGTTGGCTTCTCAGGCTTTGTTGGCTTTTCAGGCTCTTCGCCACTATCATCTCCAAACGGATTCCATGAACCAAGGAATGTATCTACCGAAATTGCGCTTCCATCTGCAAGCTCAGGCTTTGTAAATACCTTAGCCCATGAAGCTCTTTTAGCTGAGTTATCAACGCCTGCTGTCTCAATTGTGCCATACTCACCGCAGAGTTCTGACTCACCTCCAAGTGATGTAAGCCATCCTGCTGCTGATATCATTGATTCGCCATAGCTGTAATCTGTATTCCAATAGCTGTCTGCTGCATCAACAGTTGTCTTATAAAATACAGCTTCTCCTGTACCAGGCTGCCATGGTCTTCCTAAGTATCCCGGCTTAGATGTCTTTGTTGAGGCAGTATCTACACCAGGTGTTGTAGAAGTTACGCGGCATTCATACATAAGGTATCCTCTGCCTGACTTCTGCTGAGGTGCTGTTATATATCCGACATCATTCTTCTTACCATTATCTGTCTGGTCATTAGTATTGAATACAAGGTTACATGACTTAAATACCGCTGTCATTCCACCGAAAATGTAATCTGTACCACCAAGTACATCACACTTATTAAATGCTGCTGTAGCTCCTGTTCCGCCATAAAGTGTATCCTGACGTCCGATGAACTTACAATTATTGAAGTACGTCTGACTTACATCATTACCGATTGCAAGAGCCGCAGCTCTCTCAACATACTCCTTCTCCTGAACCTTTGTATCACCTACAGTCTTCATTGTAGAACGTGCAGATGAACCTTCCTTGGCACCTGCCTGCTTCTCAATAACATCCTCTACAGACTTAGCTGATACATACTGGTTAAATGAATTCTCAAATATAATTCCGTCTGCAGAGAATCCGTCCGCATTAATTACAACTGTTGCATTCCAATAGCTTCCGTTAGTTGTTCCTGCGCCAGGATTTGTAAAGCTTGCGTAACCGTTGGCCTTGTTAGCTGCAAGAAGTGCTGCATCATACTTACAGTCACTTCCCATGCTGTAGTATGTATATCCGTGTCCATAATACCATGTAATACGAACTGCATTCTCATCAATTCCAACACCCTTATTATTAAGTGCTATACTTGGGTTCTTGCTTGCATTCTGCAGCTTAATATTAGGAATATCAATTACAAGCATTTCCTCATAATTGCCCGGATCAATCATAATTGTGACTTCCTGATCAGGAGTTCTTATCATCTTGCGTGCTGCATCAAGAGCATCGCCAACTGTTGCAAATTCCTTATCAGTACCTACATAGAGAACTGACTTATACTCAGCCTGCTCCTTAACTGTTATAGAGCAGAAATATGTCTGGCTTGCATTGCTTCCGGTCTTTGTTGTAATAACAAAATCACCATCTTCAGGTGCAGTAATCTTAACTGAATCAATTCTTGATGTACTTCCTGACTTCTCATCAACTGTAACATCACCTGCTGTAAATGACGCACTGTAGCAATATTGGATTGTTACCTCACTGCCCTTCTTTACATTAGGTACTGTTATAACCGCATCTGATGAAGAACCATTTGCAAGAAGATATGTCTTATTAACAACAATATTAGATGTAAGTGTAAGACCTACATAATAATTAACTCCATTAATTGCTGTTATTTCATTAGAACTGTTAAGCTTTGCAAAATCCCATGCTGATACTTCATTCATTGGAATTGTTACTTCAGCGCCCGCTCCGTTAACAACCACATCGGCTGTTGCACCCTGAACTACAGGTACACTTGCGATTCCGCCAATCTTAACTGAATACTGTCCGTCTCTTAATTCTATTGAAGAATTAATGTCAAATGTGTATGAATAACCGTCCTCGTTAATATTTGTAAATGTTACGTTAGCGCCTGTTGTATCTGCTACACCCTGAACCTTAACAGTTACAGGATAAACCGGCTTCTTTGTAAATTCAATATTCTTTGTTGTATCTGATGTTGCTGATATTGATGTTGTATCCAGAGTGAAATCATTAACTCCTTCTGCTGAAACAGTATATGTGACTCCTCCCTCGACCTTAAGTGTATAAGCACCTGTTGAGTCAATATTTAACTCAGGAACAAATACATTGTCAGACTTGAATGTAAGCTTCATATTGCCAAGCTTATCTGCATCAATGCCTGTTACGTTACCTGATATTGTAACAAGACTTACACCTTCGATATTAATATCCTTTGCCATATCTGATGCATCAAGAGCAATATTATTGCATGACGCACTTACGACAAATCCGTTAGCATCCTTAAGTGACACATCATATGAATACTTACCCGCAAGGCTTACTGAATAACTTCCGCCATTAACATCTGCCTCAGTTACGCCTTTAGTCGTTGTATTAGTAAATACAAGCTTGTATCCTGACGGAATTGATGCCGGCGCTGTTACACTTCCACTTACAGTTACCGTAGGAACATGTTCACGTGTAAGACGTCCGCATACAAGCTTCTCATTAGTACACCATAATGTATACCAGCCCTCTTCTGCTGCGTAGAATGTAGCCTCTTCCGCCTTATTAGCTGCTGTGTACTGGAACTCTGCTGCATCACCGCTTGGAGCTAAAAGCTTATAGAGTGCTGCATTACCATTTGAGCCAAGATATGCCTTAAAGATATCTCCGGTATACAGATAAACCTGAAGGTTAACTGCATCTGTTGAACTCTTGTTAGCGTAAAGGTATCCCGTATATGTAGTGCCGTTTTTATCTGTAAGTGATTTGGCATCATATCTTGTAAGCGCTGTGTTAGTTGTTCTCCATCTGTGCGTTGTACTGAAACCGCCATCATTGAACTTAACTGCATCCTTACCTGCTGCATCCTTTGCAGTAAATGATGCTATGTTTACTTTGGCCGTACCACCAGGTACTGAATAAAAAGAATTAATTACATCTGCAGTAAAGTTATTATTATACTTAGTCGTATCAAGAGCTTCTGCACCAAAATCCCATACATCTATCTTAGATGTATCAAGACCGGTTGATGGCTCCTCCTTTGCTTCATCTACAGCTACAACTATATTACCTACATATGTATTGCCACCAAATGTAAATGTCAGTGTTGCATTATCTTTTCCTGTGTATTTGAATGTTATAGCTGTCTTGTCTGTATCTGTCTTTCCTGACACAGCGCTATTTTCAAATCTGCCTTTGCTGTCTGTCGAAACAGCTGTAATATCGGCAGCATCACTGTATACAGAACCAATCATCGTTACTGTTGCACTTCCTGCCACATTAACGTCAAGTGTTGTATTAGCAGGAACATAAATTCCATAACCGGTTCCATGATACTTTGCACCTGAAAGTACAATTGCATCATTCGCCTGCTTAAGATCTTTTGCATTCAGGTAACTTGCCTGTGGCTGATATGCTGAATCCGTAAGATCATTTAAATCATCTGAATAATCTCCAGCTTTAGAAGTATCAATACTTCCTGTAAATGTTACTTTTGTTGTAGTTCCGGCTTCAAGATATGTCGGCTCCTTAACCGGTTCAATTATAAGTGCTGATACATAAACTGTTCCACCGAACTTTAAGGTAACTGTCGCAGTTTCCTCACTTCCTGCCGTATAATTAACAGTAAGTTTATCCTTGTCTGCTGCTACCCTGCATTCATCCGGTACTTCCAATTTACCACTATTGTCAGTACTCTCAGCCGTAATCATCTTACCCGCTGTATTATACTGTGAAGTTACAATTGATATTTTTGTATTTCCTTTAACATTAATTGCTACTGATGAACCATTTTTCACAACCACACCATAATTGGTACTGTGATATTGTGCGTTTGTCCACTTTACAGCACCATCAGCCGCTGTACTGTCTTCAGCCGTCAGTGCATCACCCTGTGCAGCATATGTGCCTTTCAGTACAGTTGTGTCACCGCCATTAGTGCCATATACAATTGTTGTATCTTCACTAATGTACGATTCTGCTTTTGCCTGAATTGCAAATACGCCTCCCGGAATCGATGTCATTAATCCAACTATCATCGATAACGCAAGCATAAGTGCTCCGACTTTTCCAGCTTTCTTTTTTAAGCCGTTCTTCATCGTAAGAATCCCTCCTATTATCATAATGTGCAACCTCCCTACTGTGGTTTGCAATAATCTTAGTATAGTATTAATTCTCACAAATAGCAATCATATTTTTAATATTTTTTATGCAAATTCACTATAAACTGTGTGCTTTCGTAATATCATATAATCTTTTGCTTTTTAATTCTGGTTATTTTGTAGTATTTATTATGCATATTTAACAAATGTTATATACCTTTATACAACCGACTCACGCTTTTACATATTATTCAGCTTATTATTAAACTTATTTACAAATAAAAAAGACACTACTATGTAGTGTCTGCTAATAAAAAGTGCCTGGAACAGGAATCGAACCAGTGACACGAGGATTTTCAGTCCTCTGCTCTACCATCTGAGCTATCCAGGCATAGTAGCGGGGACAGGATTTGAACCTGCGACCTTTGGGTTATGAGCCCAACGAGCTTCCGGGCTGCTCCACCCCGCGGCATTAGTATTATCTTTTATAACGCTTTATCTAAAAGCAATGGATGGAGAAGGATTCGAACCTTCGAAGACGAAGTCAACAGATTTACAGTCTGCCCCCTTTGGCCACTCGGGAATCCATCCATAGAGCCGACAATCGGACTTGAACCGATAACCTGCTGATTACAAATCAGCTGCTCTGCCAATTGAGCCATGTCGGCATACCTTTCAACCAATTAATGCAACGTAACTGCATAATCTTTAGAAAGTATAAAAGTGGGGCCTATAGGGCTCGAACCTATGACCCTCTGCTTGTAAGGCAGATGCTCTCCCAGCTGAGCTAAGACCCCATATTTATTTATCATAATGCAATTAACACATCAGTGTAGCGACCCGGATGGGGATCGAACCCACGACCTCCGCCGTGACAGGGCGGCGCTCTAACCAGCTGAGCCACCAGGCCATGCTAATCATTGTTCCTTCAAAACTGCACATTAAATTATCTTTTACATCCCTTACCTTCGGATAACTCCTCAGGCACTCTCTTTCTATCCGTTTCTTTCTTCGGTTAAGCCCTCGACCTATTAGTACTGGTCAACTGAATACATTGCTGTACTTACATCTCCAGCCTATCAACCTTGTCGTCTTCAAGGGGTCTTACCTGATTACTCAGTGGGATATCCCATCTTGAGGGGGGCTTCACGCTTAGATGCCTTCAGCGTTTATCCCTGCCCGACTTGGCTACCCGGCCGTGGCATTGGCATGCCAGCCGGTACACCAGAGGTCAGTCCGTCCCGGTCCTCTCGTACTAAGGACGGCTCCTCTCAGATATCCTGCGCCCGCGCCGGATAGGGACCGAACTGTCTCACGACGTTCTGAACCCAGCTCGCGTACCGCTTTA